>JAAUYD010040597.1_pt1 | contig 14637 bp, 10 predicted proteins | sample 7278101 | NCBI WGS metagenome assembly JAAUYD01 (sample SAMN14350128, study PRJNA611818) | marine sediment metagenome | isolation source: surface marine sediment (0.6m) | place: French Polynesia: Moorea | collected 2018-08
ACCCCGACTAGAATAATTAGAAATTGATTTCGGTTTCAATATTACTCATATTAGGAACAGAAGCAGTTTCCAATTCTCCTTCATGGTGTTCTGCAAAAGAGCCTTTAGGTTCTTTGAGAACGAAGAAACAGAGGAAAGCTACAATCAAAGCAGCTACTCCCATAATTTGGAAGAAAATACTATTGGCTTGAGCAATAATGGCGGGAGATGGTTCAGCACCGCCACCTAGCCAACTAGGAAGCAAACTAAAGATAGTGAGATAAGCTACTGCACCAACATTACCGTAAGCACCAACATTACCAGCAACTTGTCCTGTGATGCGACGTTTCACTAGAGGGACAATAGCAAAAGTAGAACCTTCTCCAGCTTGTACAAAGAATGAGCAAGCCATAGTTAATACTACCGCAGCAGGTAAGAACCAACTGCTATTAACTGTACTCAGTAGTAAGTAACCGATACCCATACAGCCAGTAAGTACACCCATAGTCACTTTACGACTACCTAATTTATCGGAGATTAAACCACCGCCAGGACGAGCAGCTAAGTTCATAAACGCATAACTAGCAGCAATCATCCCTGCTTGGGCTTTGGACAGTTCAAAAGTACCTTCAAAGAATGCAGGTAACATTGATACTACTGCTAACTCAGAACCGAAGTTAACAATATAAGTTAACTCTAGGATTGCTACTTGAGAGAAGTTGTAACGGTCTTGAGCAGGATAGCGTTTTTTACCACTTAATAACTCTTTATTAACACTCCAGCAGTTATAAGCTTGGAAGAGATATAAACCTGCTAGTGCTATCCAGACAATGTACATAGTATTAACGCTGTAGAATTTGACTTTCATCAAACGCCAAGCCAATAACATCAGAATCCCAGTAAGTGGTATGTTCATCAACATCAAAAACCAGAAATCTCTCTTGGTAGTTACTTCTAAACCTCTAGCACTAGAAGGTCTGCGATAAACTTTACCAGGAGGTGTATCTTGAACATTGAAGAAGTAAATAACACCGTAAATAGCTGCAATAATTCCAGTACCAGCAATACAAGCACGCCAGTTAATCAAGGCTTCACCAGTGAGAGGGTTAACCCCACCGAAAGATAACCAAGCACCTACTGTTGCTAGGGTAAATGCGGAAAAAGCGGAACCAAAGTTACCCCAACCACCATAGATACCTTCTGCAAGTCCGATTTCTTTGGGGGGAAACCACTCTGCTACCATGCGGATACCAATTACGAAACCAGCACCGACGATACTTAGTAGTAAACGAGAGATAACAAGCTGGCTGAAGTTTTGTGCAGCAGCAAACATCATACAGGGGATGGCTGCATACATCAGAAGAATTGAATAAGTCAGGCGAGGTCCAAATTTATCCAGTAGCATCCCGATAATAATCCGTGCTGGTACGGTAAGAGCTACATTACAGATAGCAATAGTTCTGATTTGACTAACTTCTAGTCCTAAATCTGCTTTTACTGTTGTGGCTAGAGGAGCTAGGTTAAACCAAACTACAAAAGATAAAAAGAACGCAAACCAGGTCATGTGTAGGATTTTATACCTGCCCCTGAATTGCCACATTTCTCCTAACATTTTTACCTTCCTTTAAAACTGAATACGACAACACTCAAATCTAAAATTTATAACTATCTACTTTCGACACTTGGAAAATATAATTCCGCTATTTTTAAGTAGATTTTCTAGGTACTTAGCACATAGTTTCTGCGCTTAATTTTTTTAGTAATTACCAGAGCTTTTTTTAGCTAATTTTATTAGCTGTTTTGATGGTTAATTTTGTTAGTTACTGAGCATATAGATTCACATTATTAAATGGATTAATTAGTATCTTTGGCTACAAAAATTCCCAGACCACCCTCTTGTTATGAGAATTTTGCATAATTAAAATACTTGTGTTGCATCAAAGCTATTTTATTAATTATCAACAGATTTTTTCTGCTAGATTGCAACTAGAATAATTGTCTTAATTAATAGGTGATTAGTCCTACCTTAAGGGATGAGGGATGAGGTATGGTGAGATAGAAAACAATCGAAGGTACTCCGCCGTCAGACAGTAGAGTACCTTCAACTTCGTCAGGATTTTCCTTCTTCCTTACAGCAAAGCTGCTTAACTATTTTGGGGTTGCACCAAATTCTTTGATTAAAAGTTCTTTGAGTAATGGCTTAAGCTCTTCACAAGCAATTCCTTTTTGAACCACATCTCCTAATTTAGCTTCTTTGCCGACTTTTCCCCCCATAAATAAATCTACTCCTTCAACGGTTTTACCATCTTTGCGAACTTTAGTCCCCATAAAACCAATATCTGCTACTTGGGGTTGACCACAAGAATTAGGACAACCAGTCCAATGAATTCTGACTTTATCTGGTATGTTTAATTCTGCATCTAATTCTCTAGCTAAACTTAACGCCCGATTTTTAGTTTCTACTAAGGCAAAATTGCAGAATTGCGCTCCTGTACAGGATACTAAAGACCTTTCTAAGGGTTTGGGTTCAAGGACAAATTTTTGTAGTAAAGGTTCTGTTAAAAACGGTTCAAGATTAGCATCTCGAATATGGGGAATAATGACATTTTGCTCAACAGTTAAACGGATTTCTCCATTGCCATAAACTTCCCCCATTCTTGCTATATCAAACATATCTTGAGCAGAAAGTCTCCCTGCGGGAACGTGCATTCCTACATAATTTAATCCTGGTTGTTTTTGTTTAAATACTCCCAGATGATCTCGTTTTTCCCAGTCTAGTTCGTCTTTTTCCGCAGCAGGAGTAAGTGGTTTACCAAATTCTGTTTCTACGAGGGAACGGAATTGTTCTAATCCTAGTTCCTCAATTAACCACATCAAACGAGATTTTTGGCGATTAGCTCTCGAACCGCGATCGCGAAATACTGTTAAAATAGCTCTAGATACTTCTACTACATCTTCATTGGGAAGTACCCAAGCATTGAGAGGAATAGCAGCTTCAGCCCGTTTAGCCGAGAAAAAGCCCCCAACTAAGACATTAAACCCTAACACACCCTCTTTATAAGCAGGAACAAAGGCAATATCGTTAATTTCTGCATGAACTGAGTTATCTCTACCCCCTTCGATCGCAATATTAAACTTACGGGGTAAGTTGGTAAAGTCATAATTACCTTTTCCTTGGTTGGTAATCATGTCTTGAACTTTCTGCACTAACTCCCGAGTATCAATAATTTCATCTGCATCAATTCCTGCCATCGGAGAACCTGTTATATTACGGACATTATCCATCCCCGACTGAATAGAAGTTAATCCCACTGTTTCAAATTGACGGAAAATATCAGGGATATCTTCGAGACGAACTCCCCGTAACTGGATATTTTGTCTGGTGGTAATATCTGCGCTACCGTCTTCGCCATATTTCTGAACTATTGAAGCATAAACCCCCATCTGTTCGCTGGTGACGATACCGTTAGGAGTCCGCATTCTAAGCATAAATTTGCCTGGGGTTACAGGACGATAAAATATCCCTAACCATTTCAGTCTATGTTCTAAGTCGGTTTTTTCTATGGATTCCCAACCCTGTTGAGCAAATTTTTCGATTTCATCTTTAACAGCCAAGCCATCTTTTTCCGCTTTGAATTTCTCAAACTTGTTTAACTTAGCTTTAGCTGGTTTAGCAGTATTTACCATATCCTATTTTCCCTTAACTGTTAATAATTACTGTTAATTTTCTACTTAATCCAATTTCTTTCCCCAAAAATCTTTGTTACTCCCTATTGGGTTCTCTTTATCAACATCCCCGCGTGAGTCCCTACCCGAGCGCGTAGCAGGGTAGGGAGGTAGAGCGCGCCGTCAGGCAATACATAACTTATTTGACCTCCGCAATAACTTAACTTTTGAAAGTGAAAACTGACCTATACGCTTCCAGTTATGGTCATAAACACTTAATTTCTTAGACTTTTCAGTATTGGTAAACCCACCAATCCAGCCACGATATTTAACACCCGCTTTCTCTGCTTCTACATAATCACCAGCACGATAACCAAACGCAGTGACAGTTCCTCCTTTACGCTTTCTAATTCCTCCTGCACTGGGATTATCGAAATGTAAAGCACGACGAAAATAGGCAGGTCTGGTAATCACTGTGAATACTGATTCAGTAATAGTCACTTTCCCTTGCCATTGATGACCGTGACTATTGTTAGTAGCAAAAGGTTTGAACCTAACAAATTTACTAGCAGCTAAAGCAACCCCATCTACGGCATGAGTTTCAGGTACAGGATTTTTCTTGTTCTGTTTATCTTTAAATAGTCTTAAGTACTTTCTAATTTGGCTAGTGCCATTACCATCTTTTTGCCATCCATACATTTTGCTGACAGGAGCAAGCTTAAATAACTGTTCTATGCACCAATACTGTGCAGTCATAACAGGACTAAAACCTTTTCCCGACTTGGCATTTTTTCTTCCTGATGTTAAATCCACGTCAGCTTTGACCACTTCGTAAACTATGTCACTAATCGGAAAAATTGAGCATAATTCTTTAGCTATGCGAATTTCCATTAACCTTGATGCCAAGATAGATGGTGGTAATTTGGATTTAATGCGATTGTTAAACCTTTTCTGTCGGTGATTTCTGAGTTCAAAAGCTAAGTTCCGCTTGATTCTGCGCCCTCGTCTAACTCTACGTCTTCCAGCTCTACCACCAACATTTTTGATTACTTTTTCGTTTTTAATTACCGCAGTACCAAGACGTTCTTTAACTCTTTGAAACGGTAAAACAGCATGACCGCGAAATAGAGTAGCCAAAGAACTCTGAACTCCAAAACCAGAATAGGACTTACCTGGGTCACAACCGCAGACTATGGGTTGAGTCTTGGTATCTGATGGAGTAACTAACAACTGGACATAATAAACACCCAAGTCATTCCATTTACCAACAGCTTTGCCATCTCTTACCCATCTTCTAGCACGACTAGCCAAAGTTGGCATAGCTGGTGTGCCATCTTGATTTACTACTGGTACTCTTGAATTCATAAAGTGATAAACCTCCGCCTTTTGGAGTAAAAAGTCCCTACGAGCTACCAGAATAAAGATTTCTTGCCTTTACGCAACATCTAGATCAGTAGATTTAGATGTGTACAGACTAGGGAAACATCTGTACGTCTGTACCATATTCTGGCTCATGTTCTAGTCAATTCTCACGTTGCTAGCTGATCCTAACAAGCTCCCGATAAATCGGGAGTAATTGACTATGGGAGTTCAGATAGCTCGATCAAAGTCTATTTATTTTTTATTTAATGAGTCAAAATTAATCTATTTTGTATTTTTTGTAACCAAATTTTACTGACTATAAATTTTAAACATAGCTTTAATGCAATTTATGTATCTGAAGCGGGAAAAAAATCTCAACTAAATCGGTTAATGGTTAGTGGTTAGTGGTTAGTGTTTAGGGATTGGGCATTGGGGCTTGAAAAGCTGCAATAATAAGATTTATATCAAAAGATTAAGTTGCTGAATTCAACTACAGTTTAAAAATTTTTTTACCAATGACTTCTAAAGTACTGACAAAATCCATAGATTATCCCGAAAATACTGTCAAAAGAGCAGCTAGAGCCTTGTTTTGTTCTCCTTTTAAGCTAAATTTATTTACGGCAATGCGCTATCGCAGTATACCTTTGCCAGATATGGTAGAAACCACAGGAGTAGAGAAAAATTATACTTTAAATGCGATCGCTGAAACTGCTGCAGAATCCTATTTAATGTGGTTGATCCAAGTGGGTATTTTACGACGAGAAGTAGATGGACAGGGAATTACAGACAGTTTTCGTCTTACTCCTTTGGGCAGACAAATTATTGAAAAATGGCAACCTGAAGGTAGTTTTCCGAAGCCTTCTTGGAAAGAGCGCATCTCCAATTGGTTAAATCGTTGGTTACAATGGTCGTTTTAAAGAGAAATTTCTTGATTTTTTCAGTAGATATATCTAATTATTTAAGATAGTTATATCTAATTGCTATAAAGATGGATATATTCCAGCAAAGGATTAATTGATGAAAGCGATTATGGTGGTGGGGACAACCTCCCATGCAGGAAAATCGTTCCTGACTGCTGCTTTGTGTCGAACCTTAGCTAGACAAGGCTGGCGCGTAGCACCCTTCAAGGGACAAAATATGGCTTTAAATGCCTATGTTACCTCCACTGGGGGGGAAATTGGTTACGCACAAGCAGTACAAGCTTGGGCAGCAGGAATAATTCCTCGGGTGGAAATGAACCCAATTTTGCTTAAACCCCAGGGGAATATGACTTCTCAAGTCATTATGAAGGGTAAAGCGGTCGGAACGGTATCAGCTATAGAGTATTATGAAAAGTATTTTGACTTGGGTTGGGAAATGATCCAAGACTCTCTCTATCGCCTATCGCTAGAATTTGACGTGATTATCTGTGAAGGAGCAGGAAGTCCAGCCGAAATCAATCTCAAACATCGAGATTTGACTAATATGCGTGTTGCCAAGCATCTTAATGCCTCAACTATCTTGATAGCGGATATTGAAAGGGGTGGAGTTTTCGCCCATATAGTAGGGACTTTAGAATTATTAGAACCAGAAGAGCGATCCCTGATTAAAGGCATCGTAATCAACAAATTTCGCGGACATCAAGAATTATTGGCATCGGGAATTGAATGGCTAGAGAAGCATACAGGAATTCCCGTTTTGGGAGTTATTCCTTGGATAGACAATGCTTTACCTTCAGAAGATTCTCTCGATTTGTTAGATCGTAAACCATCTAACCAACACCATGATTTAAACATCAGCGTCGTTCGGCTTCCCAGAATCTCTAACTTTACCGATTTTGACCCCCTAGAAGCAGAAGCTACTGTAGGAGTTAGATATGTAGCTCTCAAAGACTCTTTAGGTCATCCTGATGCCGTAATTATTCCTGGGTCTAAAACCACAATTTCTGACCTTATAGCAATGGAACAAAGTGGGATGGCAAAACAATTGCAGGAGTATGCAGCAGCAGGAGGAACTGTAATTGGGATTTGCGGTGGCTTTCAAATGCTAGGTCAACGTATCATTGACCCAGAAGGTTATGAAGGTGAACCAGGGGAATATCGAGGATTAGGATTATTACCAGTTACTACAATACTTTCCGATAACAAAATTGCTCGCCAAAGACAAGTATTTTCCCATCATCCCCAAGCAGGATTACCCGTTGACGGCTACGAAATTCATTTAGGTCGCACCCGTATTCCTCAAAGAGCCAAAGAAGTAGAACATAAATATCAACCTATTTTTGACGATCCTGGTTTGGGTCTAGTAGATGAAAGTAGGTCTATTTGGGGTTGTTATCTTCATGGTCTTTTTGATAATGGTCCCTGGCGACGCTCTTGGTTAAATCATTTACGAAAACAAAGGGGGATGTCTTCTCTAGCTACAGGAATTGCTAATTATCGCGAACAAAGGGAAATGACTCTAAATTCTCTAGCTGACATAATAAAACGACATCTCAATCTCAAATCTATTATTTCTAATGATTACTATTAGCCGTCACGAACCCCCCGTTAAAACCCAGAGCGTTTTAACGGGGGCTTGAACAAAGCCCATAACGTGACCAGTTCACCGCGAATTTCAGGTAGCCGTTATTTAATTCATGACACCTAGGGGTGCTTGCCAGCCTGTCTTTCAACTGTATCTAGGTTTGATGTTCATCCTAAGTACCTAACTCATATTCATCAAAATGACGGATACAATTATGCTTTTTTAAAATAAGGATGAAGCACAGCGAGGGTTATTTATTGACCTCCATTCCTCAGTGCCTGTCGCCTGGGGAAACCCCAGGCGTTTATACGGCACGTCTCCCGCTAACCCTTATCAGGGTTTAGCAGGGAGTCCCCTGGAGGTATAGAGAAAGTAAACCGTATATTGGAGGACGCGCATTCCTCCCGTCGCCTCTGTGAAAGCAGTAGGCGCGGGTCTCCTGCGCGCATCAAGATGACTATCAAAATTCATTTTCTACCAGATGATGTGCTTGTAGAAGCGCAACCAGGAGAGCCACTCTTAGAAGTAGCAGCAAGAGCAGGAGTATTGATTCCTACAGGATGTCTTATGGGTTCTTGTCATGCTTGTGAAGTAGAATTAGAGGATGGGACTACTATTTGTGCTTGTATTAGTTCCGTTCCTAGTGGCAAATCAGAACTAACAATTAATATTTATGATGATCCTGCTTGGTAGAAGATTGGGGGTGTAAGCTGACACGCATTTAAATTGGGATTTTTGAAGTCTAGAACTGTTACAGTAAGGCTTCTAAGCGATCAAAATAAATACATAACAGCTTAATCAGTAATCAGTAATCAGTTATCACTTATCACTTATCAGTAAGAAGCATGAAGCAGACCTTCGGTAGTCGCTTCGCGATGAGGAAAAATAAATACCCCTGACCCCTGACCCCTCAGTCTCCCAGTCCCCCAATCCCCAGTCCCCAATCAATATATCAATGTGGATTACAGGAACAACTAAAACACAGAAAACCTCTCGCTTGGTAGCAGAGTTTAGTAAATGGGTGAGACAGCAACTAACTCAACCTAGTAAAAAATCCCCTCAACAAAATTTATCTGCTACAGTGCTAGTTTTAGCGGCTAATAATCATAATCGCGGAGGGTTGAGCGATCGCCTTTCTGAAGCAGTCGAGGGTACTTATCCTGTAATTTGTAAGACTCCTGTGGGATTTATTAGTGATGAGGTAGAGTTATTTTGGCCTCTGATTTTTGAAAAATTACAGATTAAACCCCAGTTTCCCCTAAGATTACGCCCCGAAACCGAACAAGAATTAGCAACTCAATTATGGCGAGAACACCCTCAATGGAATGCTTTAATAGAAACCACAAAAGAATATCGTTTCGTAAGGGAAACTTTAGATTTATTGCAGCTAGCTGGAGCTAGTGGGATTGCAGCAGAAGATATAACCTTGATTTTAGAGCAGGGATTGGGCAACCTGACAGAAGATGCAGAAAAGCTCTATCCCATTAGGGGTGAGTTGATTTTACAATGGCGTAATTGGGCTTTAGAAAGAGGATTCCTAACCTATGGCATTATTTATGAGTTATATTGGCGTTATTTATTGCCTAATGCTCAATATAAACATCATTTAATCCGTCGCTATCCTGCGGTTTTTGCTGATGATACGGATGATTATCCTGCGATCGCCAGAAGTTTTGTAGAAGTGCTATTAGATGGAGGTGCAGAAGGCTTTTTTACTTACAATCAGCAAGGAAAAGTGAGACTGGGTTTGAATGCTGACCCTGAATACTGGGAACAATTACGCGATCGCACTATTGTAGAAACATTATCTGTACCACCAAACACTTTAGTAACAGAAGAATTAGCAGGTAGCATAGTAGAATTAGTCAGCACAACTGGTTATGGTGTAGAAATTCCTGATTTTATTGAGTCGATTCAAACTATCTCCCGTGCGGAATTATTGCGTCAAACCGCAGCATACATTATTCACATCGTAAAAAATCAAGAAGTAGCCCCAGAAGATATTGCTATTATCGCTCCTGGTTTAGATGAAATTGCCCGTTACACCCTAATCGAAATTTTATCTGCTAGCGGTATTCCCATTGAACCAGTTAATGAACAACGCCCCTTAATAAGTTCTCCTCTAGTAAGAGCTTTGCTAACTCTCATGGCTTTGGTCTATCCAGGTATTGGGCGGTTATTAGACAGAGATTCCATAGCAGAAATGCTGAGTATTTTGAGCCAAAAACCCATAGTAGGAAAATTAGTACCTCAAATCGATCCAGTCAGAGCAGGATTATTAGCAGACTACTGTTATAACGTCGATCCAGAGCTACCGGATCTCTTACCAATAGACTCTTTTCCTCGTTGGGATAGATTAGGACATCAAGCTAGCACTGCTTACCAAAAAATCATGGAATGGATTAATAATATGCGATCGCAACAATACAAACAATGTTTCCTGACTCCAACTATTTTTATACATGAGGCGATCAAACATTTTTTGGGAAAAAATAACTACTATGACTATGATCGACTATCCGCTTTGCAAGAACTTATAGAAACCGCCCAACACTACTGGGAAGTAGATCGCAGACTCAAACAAAATGAACCCAGTTTTCAAACCCAAGCTGTCACTGTTGCTCAATTTATCCAGTTACTACGTCGTGGTACTATTACAGCTAACCCTCGCCCGATACGTAAGTTTCCACCAAAAAAAGGTGCAATATCCCTTGCTACCATCTTCCAATACCGCTCTCTTAAAACTTCTCATCCTTGGCAATTTTGGCTAGACGCTAGCTCTCATCTCTGGGAAAAAGGAGGTGCTGCAACCCTTTTTGCTGCGCCATTATTTCTCAAAGAGTGGTCAGGAAGAACTTGGATGGCGGAAGATGAATATGAAATGGATCAACAGCGTTTGCAAAGAATTATTCGGGATTTATTGGGTCGGGTAACAGAAAAAGTTATCCTTTGTCACAGTGATTTAGGAGTTAATGGTACTGAACAAATGGGAGCATTATTACCCCTAGTTCAAGGTTCTAGACAAGTTTCCTTTTCAATCAACAATCCTACTAATTAAGCTTCTAATTATAGCGTCTTACATTAATACTTAAATTTCTAATATAAATAGGGATAGCGATCACCTTCATAGAAAACAAGCGATCGCCATAATTACAAAGATAACCTATATTATTTTATTACATTAATACTTCAATTTGCAATATAAAGCTAATATAGCGATCGCGCTTTCGGGGATTAGCGATCGCTTTGATGGGGGAAAGAAGGCGATCGCTTTACTGCCAGATCAAATGTACGAATATTAGTCTTACAGTTTGACTTCAAGTAGTAATATAAAGTTAATGGCGATCGCCCTTTGGCAGAAAAATTTGCCAAAGGGCGATCGCCATTTTTAGAAGATCATATGTACGTTAATTAATACTACTAATTAAATTCAATTAGAAACATCAGAGGAGATAATAGCGAACGCTAAATCTCGATTTTGAAACCCTTACAGAGTATGAGTTTCAGGCAATAAAAGCCTTAGCTAATTGCTATTATTTTTTAACATAAGTCTTTCCACTCACAAGATAACGGATACCTGATACACCACCAACTAACAAAAGACCCAAAGTGGGATTAACTTCAAAGGGTACAGGAGTAGCAGGATTTATATCCAAAGCAATTGAAACAGGATTAGATAATCCTGTTGTAACTAAATCAGTTACATTACTACCGTCAAGATTAGCTCTTTGAATTTTATCTGTAGCAGGATCAATCCAATACATCTGACTATTGTTCAAATCCAAAGCAATTCCAAAAGGATTATTTAATCCTGTTGTAACTAAATCAGTTACATTACTACCGTCAAGATTAGCTCTTTGAATTTTATCCGTACCAAAATCAGTCCAGTACATCTGATTATTGTTCAAATCCAAAGCAATTCCAGAAGGATTATCTAATCCTGTTGTTACCAAATCAGTTACATTACTGCCGTCAAGATTAGCTCTTTGAATTTTATCCGTACCACGATCAGCCCAGTACATCTGATTATTGTTCAAATCTAAAGCAATTCCCCTTGGAATAGATAATCCTGTTGTTACCACGTCAGTTACGTTACTGCCGTCAAGATTAGCTCTTTGAATTTTATCCGTACCAAAATCAGTCCAGTATATCTGATTATTGTTCAAATCCAAAGCAATTCCAGAAGGATTATCTAATCCTGTTGTTACCAAATCAGTTACATTAGTGCCGTCAAGATTAGCTCTTTGAATTTTATTCGTACCACGATCAGTCCAATATATCTGGCTATTGTTCAAGTCCAAAGCAATTTCCCTTGGAACAGATAATCCTGTTGTTACCAAATCAGTTACATTAGTGCCGTCAAGATTAGCTCTTTGAATTTTATCTGTACCATTGTCAGCCCAATACATCTGACTTATTGCTTGTGCCTTAATTGGAGTTAATATAACTACAGCCATGCCAGCTGTAAATACACTGATCAAGAATTTGATTTGCACATTTTTAATTTTCATGTAACAAAAATGTAGTTAAAATTATTTAAGTGTCTTCTTAAAACTTTTTTAACTTGTCTCATGTCAGTCAACATCAGTATTTACACTATTTATGTTTTCCCGTATTTTCACTATTTTGATAGGTCTAGAACCAATCCCCACCTCGCTTTATCGTTGAAAATCGAGGTGTTAACGTAATACTGTTTAACGACATATCTTAATACTGGTCGATTTTATATAATGTTTTAATTGTATTAATTCATATTTTTCATATTTGGCTTGATTGTTCTTAATCACCTCTAAAACTTAATTACTGCTTTTGATATATTTCCTTAGATCTTATGTTACTTAAGATTAATAAGGGCGATATTTATTAAGTTTAATGATAAAGAATAACAAATAATATATGAAGAAAAATTTTGGATTTAGCGATTAAGTTTTATTTGCTGTTATCTTGGCTATAACACTTATATCTTGTGTTTCTATGTATAAAAACTATTGCATTGAAATAACGCCGAAATCCTACAAAATTGTCTCTTGTCAAGTATTTTAATAAATTATCTACCGATCGCGTCTCGCTTCTGACCTTCTCTGTAGTCCCCCCAGGATAAGTGGTAGTCCTTATTTTGATGAGTTATGGAAAAACACTCTTAACCCACAGCAACGAGAATGTATGAGAAATTTAATTAAAAAAGCCAACCCAACCTCACAAGAGCGTAAAGTTTGGCGTAAACTAATCCAAAAAGAAATTTTAGAACATGACGGCGAAGATCGAGTTCGTTTCCAAGTACCTTTAATTGAAAGAAGTATTATCCAAAAAATCGAAGAAGAATTATAAGTTAAGTACCAAGCGCAAAATTAATTACATAGCGCACGCTAAAAAATCCTTGAATAGCACATAATCTCACAAGAGAGGGATTTAGACTCAAAGCAGTGTATTGGCACTCAATTCCCGTTGGCTTATTGTAACTTGTTGCTCTCCCTCGTACAACCAAGCTTCAAAAACTAACGCACCAGCAAAGAGAAAAATAAGTAGTATAGCAATACAATTAACAATTAACTACTTATATTTTAGATAAAATGTCAAAAAAAAAACTTTAGATTGGCAATTAGCACTAGATAAATTCCTACAGCAAAAAGATAATAAAAATCTTAGTAAACTATATCAACAAAAAGTATTAGAGCTATATAAAATAAGAAATAACTCCCAAAATATCCCCAATATTTTATTAACAGAGACTACGGCAGAAAAATTTATTGCATCTTTTTTAGCTGGAATATCCGCAAAAGTTAATCTTTTTCTGTGTAATACTCATTGGCAACAACAAGAGTTGCAACAAGTATTTGAGCTAGTTAAACCTGATTTAATTTGGGGCGATATTAGGTATCAAAAGTTTCAAAAGCCAGTAAAAACAGCTAACAAAATACCTTATCCTATTCTAGGAATTCCCACTGGCGGAACTTCAGGAACAATTCGCTTTACGATTCATACAATCAATACTCTAACTGCATCTGTTGCAGGATTTACTAACTATTTTGGAATAGACAATATTAATTCTTGCTGTATTTTACCTTTATATCATGTAAGTGGTTTGATGCAGTTTTTACGCTCTTTTTCGACTGAAGGGAAGTTTATTAATTTTGCTTACAGTGATTTAAAACAAGGTAAGAAACCAGATATTAATCAAAGAGAATTTTTTATTTCTCTTGTGCCGACTCAGCTACAATTTTTGCTAGAAACTGCTCCTGAATGGTTATCTCAATTTCATACTGTATTATTGGGAGGTGCGCCAGGTTGGCGATCGCTATTGGAAAAAGCTAAAAAATATCATATACCCCTATCTCTTACCTACGGGATGACGGAAACAGCTTCGGGTGTAGTTGCTCTTCAACCTCAAGATTTTCTTCTGGGGAATGTTAGTAACGGAAAAGTTTTACCTCACGCTAAAGTTGAGATTGTTAATTCTCAAGAAAATATAGGAATTATTCAAATAGAAAGTGAATCTCTTTGTCTGGGTTACTATCCTGACTTGTCTTCTGAGGGTTATTTAATTACTGATGATCTGGGTTTCTTCGATGAAAAGGGATACCTATATATAGTGGGAAGAAACAGTCATAAGATAATTACGGGAGGAGAAAATGTTTTCCCCTCAGAGGTAGAGTCTGCTATTTTAGCTACTGGTCTAGTTGCAGATGTCTGTGTAGTTGGAATTCAGGATGACAAATGGGGACAAGCAATTACAGCTATATTTGTTCCCATAGAAGCTGATACGACTTCTGAGTTGATTCGAGATAGACTGCGATCTCGTTTAAGTTCTTATAAACATCCTAAATACTGGATTGCTACAGAATCTCTATCCCGCAACCACCAGGGAAAAATCGATCATAGCAAAGTTACTGCTTTAGCTCTAAGTTGTTTAGACACACCAAAGAACACATAGCAATTTTACTATATCCCAACCTATTAGTTTGTAGTTCCTATTGTTTGATATTTAATTTGGCTTTGTGAACTACCCACGGTGAAACCGTGGGCTTCTAGCTTCCCTGAAGTTGTTTGACTTCAACAGCGTGATTGGATATGCTCTCTAGCCGAGAGCATCCCTCACGCTCAATTGGGGATTGCCTCAGAACAGAC
>JAAUYD010157683.1_pt1 | contig 14629 bp, 3 predicted proteins | sample 7278101 | NCBI WGS metagenome assembly JAAUYD01 (sample SAMN14350128, study PRJNA611818) | marine sediment metagenome | isolation source: surface marine sediment (0.6m) | place: French Polynesia: Moorea | collected 2018-08
CCAGGAGAACTTTACGTCGGAGGAATCGGAGTTGGCAGGGGTTACCTCAACCGTCGGCAACTAACTTCTGAAAAATTTATCCCAAATCCTTTTAGCTCCAACCCAGAAGAAAAACTTTACAAAACAGGAGACTTGGGACGGTACTTAAGTGACGGTAATATCGAATTCATTGGTCGCATCGATAACCAAGTCAAAATAAGAGGCTTCCGGATTGAATTAGGGGAAATTGAAGCAGCAATTAATACTCATCCCCAAGTCAATCAAGCTGTAGTAATTACCAGCGAAGAAACTTCTGGTAATAAACGCTTAGTAGCCTACGTAGTAATTGAACAATCTTTAACTAACTTTGAACTACGTCACTATGTAAAAACACAGCTACCGGAGTACATGGTACCTTCTACTTTCGTCATCTTAGATGCTCTACCATTAACACCAAACGGAAAAATAGACCGTAAAGCATTACCAGCACCTAACTTTGACGAACGAGAAAATAAATACGTAGCACCACGTACAGAAAATGAATCAATAATAGCCAATATCTTTGCTGATGTTCTAGGTATGGAAGTAGGAAATCTGGGAATTTTAGACAACTTCTTTGAATTAGGAGGACATTCCCTCTTAGCAACACAAGTAATATCGAGAGTTAGACAAAGTTTTTCTGTCGAAATACCCCTAAGAGAATTATTCTCGAACCCCACCGTTGCCTCTCTACATCAAACAATAAGCCAATTACGTGATACCATAACCCTTCCACCGATTCAACCAAGAACCCAAACCGAACAATTACCACTCTCGTGGGCACAAGAGCGACTATGGTTCCTCAACCAACTCGAGGGAGAAAGTGCCACTTACAATATGCCAGCAGCTATTCGGCTCAGTGGTAACTTGGATATTAATGCTTTACAACAAGCTTTATCACACATAGTACAGCGTCACGAAGTACTGAGGACAAGTTTCCAAAATCTCAATGGTAAGCCAATACAAGTAATTGAGCCACAAGTCACCATCAACATAAATCTAATTGATTTACAACAATTAGAAATAACACAACGGGAAAATTCTGTTCTTGAACAAGCGCAATTTGAGGCAATTAAACCCTTCTCACTGGAACATCCTCCATTAATCAGATGTAGTTTATTGCAGTTATCAACCTGCGAATATGTGTTGCTATTAACAATGCACCATATTATCTCCGATGATTGGTCAATAGAGGTATTCACTCAAGAACTATCGAGTTTATATCAAGCTTTTATACAAGGAGAATCAATCTCCTCTGGAGACGCTGCGCGAACACCCCTAGGACAATTACCGATTCAATATGCAGACTTTGCACTTTGGCAAAGAAAATATTTAAGTGGTGAAGTTCTTTCTACTCAACTTGATTACTGGAAACAACAGTTGAGTGGTGCACCGGATTTATTACAATTACCTACTGACTTCCCTCGTCCCACTGCACAAAGTTACCAAGGTAGCAGTATTAATTTTAGTATAAATACTGATTTAACCACGAAGTTACAAAAACTGTCTCGCTCCTGTGACACTACCTTATTTATGACCTTGTATGCTGCGTTTAGCATCTTACTACAGCGTTACAGTGGTCAATCGGATATAGTCGTAGGAACTCCTATAGCTAATCGCAATCGCAGTGAAATTGAAGGGTTAATCGGCTTTTTTGTGAATACCTTGGTCTTAAGAACCAACTTTGAAAATAATCCCAGTTTCAAGCAGTTACTTGCACAAGTAAGAGAAACTACACTCAAAGCTTACGACCATCAAGATGTACCTTTTGAACAAGTAGTAGAAGCATTACAACCACAACGCTCCTTAAGTCATTCTCCCTTGTTCCAGGTGATGCTAGTGTTAGAAAATACACTAAATGAGGACACCGAATTACCAGGTGTAACTTTAAGTCCGATTCAACTTGAAAGTACAATTGCCAAGTTTGATTTAACGCTGTCAATTACTGAAACTGACCAAGGAATTATAGGTGAATGGGAATATAATACTGACCTATTTAATCAGTCAACCATTGAGCGAATGGCTGCTCATTTCCAAAATCTACTTGAAGCTATTGTGGAAAATCCGAAGCAAAATGTGGGTACTTTCAATTTACTTTCAGATTCGGAACGTGATCAGTTATTGGTTAATTGGAACGATACCGCAATAGAATATCCTTCTGATAAGTGCATTCATCAATTATTTGAAGAGCAAGTAGAAAAAACACCAGATGCTGTAGCAGTGGTGTTTGAATCGGAACAATTAACCTACCAACAATTAAATCAACGAGCTAACCAACTAGCACGTCATCTACAAACTCTGGGAGTAAAACCGGAAGTTTTGGTGGGGATTTGTGTAGAGCGTTCTATTGAGATGTTGGTGGGACTGTTGGGGATACTAAAAGCTGGTGGAGCTTATGTACCACTTGACCCCAATTATCCTCAAGAAAGATTGAGTTATATGTTGAGCGATTCTGATGTTGGGGTATTAATTACTCAAAGTTCATTAATGGAATCTTTACCCCAACATAATGCACAGATCCTTTGTTTAGATAATGATTGGGGTGTGATTTCCCAACACTCACAGTCCAATCTTAATGTTGGAGTAACTGACCATAATTTGGCTTATGTGATTTACACTTCTGGTTCTACTGGCAAACCCAAGGGGGTAATGATTCTCCACGGTGGTATGGCAAATTATTTAAACTGGTGTACAAAAACTTATAATGTTGCCGATGGAGTTGGTTCTGTTGTTAATTCTTCCATTGGTTTTGATGCCACTATTACCAGTTTATTTTCTCCTTTGTTAGTCGGTGGTAAGGTAGTTCTTCTACCAGAGACGGAAGAAATTGAAGCACTCAAAGCAGCATTATCTTCCGGTGAAAAATTTAGCCTTGTTAAAATTACCCCAGCTCATTTAGAAATACTCAGCCATTTATTAGAAAAACAACAAGTAAACATTCAAACCCAAGCATTTATTATTGGTGGGGAAGCATTATCAGAAAAAGTTGCTGATTTCTGGCAAAAATACGCACCAACAACTAGATTGATTAATGAATATGGCCCGACAGAAACTGTTGTCGGATGCTGTATTTACGAAGTTGAAAAACAAAGCTTTCCTGGAGGTAATATCCCCATTGGTTACCCCATCGCCAATACTCAAATTTACATTCTAGATTCACAACTACAACCAGTACCAGTGGGTGTACCAGGAGAATTGCACATTGGTGGTGACGGTTTAGCTAGAGGATACCTCAATCGTCCCCAGCTAACATCAGAAAAATTCATTCAAAATCCCTTTAACAAGTTAGAACGTCTTTACAAAACAGGAGACTTAGCTCGTTACTTAAGTGATGGAAATATAGAATATCTTGGTCGCATCGATAACCAAGTGAAGATTCGCGGCTTCCGTATAGAATTGGGAGAAATCGAAGCAGTTCTAACTACCCATCCTCAAGTTAATCAAGCTGTTGTCATTGCCCTTGAAGAAAATACTGGTAGTAAACGCCTAGTAGCTTATGTAGTTACAAATTCGGAAATTAAAACTCAACAACTACGTGAATACCTCAAAGCACAGCTACCGGACTACATGGTACCCAGTGCCTTTGTCACCTTAGAGAGCTTACCATTAACACCAAACGGTAAAGTAGACCGTAAAGCATTACCAGCACCCGAAAGTGAAACAGATAATGTATACATCCCACCACGTACAGAAGTTGAACAAATCTTAACCAACATCTGGGAAGAACTTCTACCAATTAGTAAAGTCAGTATCCATGACAACTTCTTTGAAGTTGGAGGGGATTCTATCCTCAGCATTCAAGTAATTTCCCGTGCAAAAAATGCAGGAATACAAATAACAAGCAAACAAATATTCCAATATCAAACCATTGCTGAATTAGCCACAGTTGCGAATACAATAGTTAGGTCTGATTGTAAACAAGGTATAGTAACTGGAGTTGCACCATTAGCACCAATTCAACATTGGTTCTTTGAAAAACAGACAGAAGAATTACATCATTACAATCAATCAGTTTTATTACAAATTCCCCCGGATATAGAACCTAAAGTACTAGAAAAAACTGTAGAAAAATTAATTGAGCATCACGATGCTCTGCGCTTACAATTCAATTTAGTTACATCTGAGTATAAACAAACCAACCAAGGACTTGATAATAAAGTACCTCTAACCATCATTGATTTATCTGAGTATCCAACAAAAGAACAGCCACAAGCGATAGAAAAAATTGCCACAGAATATCAAGCCAGTTTAAATATATCAACTGGACCAATAATCCAAGTGGTAATGTTTAATTTGGGTGATAAAGTTGATGGACGGTTACTAATAATTATTCATCACCTAGCGGTAGATGGTGTTTCTTGGAGAATTTTATTAACAGACTTCGAGTCAAGCTATCAACAATTAATTAATGAACAACCTCTGAAATTACCAGCAAAAACCACAGCATTTATTGATTGGGCAACAAAATTAAATAACTATGCACAATCGGATTTAATCAAACATGAATTAGACTATTGGGTGAATCAACCTTGGTCAAATACAACATCATTACCATTAGATTATGCTGGGAATAAACAACAAAATACAGTTGGTAGTGCTGTTGATATTTCAGTGAAATTAAACTCAGAAGAAACGAGTATTCTACTAGGTTCAATCAACGAAAATTACAACACGCAAATAAACGACATATTGCTGAGTGCATTAGGTATTTCATTAGCAGATTGGACTCAAAACTCCAAGGTCTTAATAAATTTAGAAGGACATGGTAGAGAAGAAATATTTGATGATATGGACTTATCTTCAACAGTAGGTTGGTTTACCAGTATATTCCCAGTATTATTACAAATACCGGAGGATAACGACATAGCATCTGTAATTAAATCAATCAAAGAACAATTACGAGCTATTCCTAATCGTGGTATTGGTTTTGGAATATTACGCTATTTGTCAAATCCAGAAATTACCGAAAAAATAAAACCAATTCCCACTCCAGAAATTATTTTCAACTACCTAGGACAGTTTGACCAAATAGAATCAGAAACTGGTTGGAAATTTGCACCAGAATCCACAGGAGATAGCCAGAGTTTTAAACACATTCGTGAGCATATCTTAGATATTAATGCTCTGGTAGCATCAGGTGAATTAGAAATAACTTGGACTTACAGTAGTAATGTTCATAGCCATAAGACCGTAGAAAACTTAGCACAAAATTATTTGAAAGCTATTCGGTCAATTATAGAATATTGCCAGAAAGAAGAACATGGAGGATACACACCAAGTGACTTCCCTTATGCACAATTAAACCAATCAGAACTCGATGAACTATTAGATTCTTTAGACCAATAAGTGATAAAGAGGAAGAGGTAATTGGATGGGGTTTTACCCCAACCAATTACTAGCATGCTTTCCTACAGTGGAGTTTTAAATCCAAAGGTTTCGATAAAAAATAACTAAACAAAAATAACTATGAGTAATAAAAAAAATATTTCTGCAATCTATCCCCTTTCTCCCATGCAACAAGGGATGTTATTCCACAGTCTTTATGCACCAGAAAGTGGAGTATATATTGAACAAATGTCTATGGATTTAACAGGGGATATTAATATTGCTGCTTTTGAAGCTGCTTGGCAAAAAGTTGTAGATAGATATTCCATTTTAAGGACATTCTTTGTTTGGAAAAATCGTGAAAATCCCTTACAAATTGTACTCAAACAAGTCTTAATTCCTTGGCATAATCTTGATTGGCGAGAACTTCCCACCATAGAACAAGAACAGCAATTAAAACAGTTATTGCTCTCACAAAGACAAAAAGGTTTTGATTTCAACCAAGCACCATTGATGAATTGTACGATTATCAGACTTGGCGATGAGAATTATAAATTTATCTGGAATCATCACCATATCCTTATAGATGGATGGTGTTTATCAATTATTTTTAAAGAAGTATTAAGTTTCTATGAAGCACAACTTCAAGGTGTTAGTTGTCAATTGCCCACACCTCGTCCTTACTCCGATTATATTGATTGGTTAAATTCTCAAAATAAATCAACGGCGATTGAGTTTTGGCAACAATATTTACAAGGTTTTACTGCTCCCACCCCCTTGGTAGTGGATAAAACTATATCTCAGTCCCAACAACATTCCAGGGATTACGATCAAATTGCCTGTGTATGTTCGACTGATTGCAGCCAGAAGTTAGAAAAAATCGCACAACAACATCATCTGACTTTATCAACTATAGTACAAGCTGCTTGGGCATTATTACTGAGTCGTTATAGTCATGAATCAGATGTAGTATTTGGTGTGACTGTTTCTGGTCGTCCTCCTGATTTACCCGGGGTGGAAGATATGGTGGGATTGTTTATCAATACTCTTCCATTACGAGTAAAAGTACCCAAGTCAAGTAATTTGATATCTTGGTTGCAAGAAATACAGCAATCAATGGTGGAATTACAGCAGTACTCTTATACTCCTTTGTTTGATATTCAAGCTATATGTGAAGTCAGAGGTGGAATATCTTTATTTGAGAGTATTGTGGTGTTTGATAATTATCCCGTTGATAGTTCTTTATTAAATGAAGAATGTTCACTCTTAGTAAGTAATATTGAGGACTTTGAGAGAACTAATTATCCACTGAGTATAGCTGTAGTTGCTGGTTCCCAGTTGTCACTTAGTATTAATTACGATACTACTCGTTTTGATAAAGATACTATTGAGCGGATGGCTGCTCACTTGAACAATCTATTTGAAGCGATCGCCCAAAATCCGGTCGCAAATGTAGATACTTTCAATTTACTCTGTGAATCGGAACGTCATCAATTATTGGTTGAGTGGAATGATACCACAACGGATTATCCCAAAGATAAATGTATTCATCAGTTATTTGAGGAGCAAGTAGAAAAAACACCGGATGCTATAGCAGTGGTGTTTGAGCAAGAACAATTAACTTATCAACAATTAAATCAACGAGCTAATCAATTAGCACATCATCTGCAAACTCTAGGAGTGAAACCGGAAGTACTTGTGGGGGTTTGTGTAGAGCGTTCGATTGAGATGGTAGTAGGATTGTTGGGGATACTAAAAGCTGGTGGGGCTTATGTACCTCTTGACCCCAATTATCCTCAAGAACGCTTGAGTTATATGTTGGAAGATTCTGCTGTTGGGGTTTTAATTACTCAGAGTTCATTATTAGAATTTTTACCACAGCATAATGCACGGGTGATTTGTTTGGATAGTGAACGTGATCAAATTGAGCAATACTCCCAAGAGAATCTTGATGTTGGGGTAGATTCCAATAATTTAGCTTATGTGATTTATACTTCTGGTTCTACTGGTAAACCCAAGGGGATTAGTGTTGTTCATCAAGGAGTAAACCGTTTAGTAATTAATGTAAATTACATCAATTTGCAACCAAAAGATGTGATTGCTTTTGCATCAAATTTTTCCTTTGATGCTGCAACTTTTGAGATTTGGGGAACATTGCTGAATGGAGCAAAGCTAGTTGGGGTAAACAAAGATGTGGTGTTATCTCCCAGAAATTTTGCAGACTTTATTCAAGAGCAAAAAATTAGTACGTTATTTTTAACAACTGCTTTATTCAATCAAATTGCAAATGTTGTACCCAATGCTTTCTATGGAATGAAACAAGTGATGTTTGGAGGAGAAACTGTTGATATTAAATCAGTTAAAGAGGTCTTAAAAGAGCCACCAAAGCGACTGCTCCATGTTTATGGTCCAACAGAAAGTACTACATTTACCACTTGGTACTGTGTCTCGAATGTTCAAGAAGACACTATAACTATCCCCATCGGTTGTCCCATCTCCAATACCCAAACCTACATTTTGGATTCACACCTACAACCAGTACCAGTGGGTGTACCAGGGGAACTGCATATTGGTGGTGACGGCTTAGCCAGAGGTTACCTTAACCGTCCTCAACTAACTTCAGAAAAATTCATACTTAATCCCTTCTCAAATTCAAAATCGGAACGTCTTTATAAAACAGGTGACCTTGCTCGTTACTTAAGTGATGGAAGTATCGAATTCCTTGGTCGTATCGATCATCAAGTGAAGATTCGCGGTTTCCGGATTGAATTAGGAGAAATTGAAGCAGCCCTAACCACCCATCCTGAAGTTAATCAGGCTGTCGTTATTGCTCTTAAAGAAAACACCGGTAATAAACGGTTAGTAGCCTACGTAGTTATCAATTCGGTAAATAAAACTCAACAACTACGTGAATACCTCAAGGCACAGCTACCAGACTACATGGTACCCAGTGCCTTTGTCACCTTAGAGAGCTTACCATTAACACCCAACGGCAAAGTAGACCGTAAAGCATTACCAGCACCGGAAATTGAACGAGAGACTGAGTATATAGCACCACGTACACAAAGTGAAGAAATAATAGCCAACATCTTTGCTCAAGTACTGAATCTAGAAAATATTGGAATTCATGATAACTTTTTTATCCTAGGGGGACATTCCCTACTAGCAACCCAATTAATTTCCAGAGTACGCTCAGCCTTTTCTATAGAAATACCCCTAGGAGAATTATTTTCTTCCCCCACCGTTGCTCAACTAGATCAAACAATAATCCAATTACGTAATACCAATAACGGATTAACCCTTCCCCCAATTCAACCAAGAACAGAAACCAAACAATTACCCTTATCTTGGGCACAAGAGCGACTATGGTTCCTCAACCAACTAGAAGGAAAAAGTGCAACCTACAACATTCCAGCAGCAGTCCGCATCAGTGGTAAATTAGACATTAATGCTTTACAACAAGCTTTATCATCAATAGTAAAGCGCCACGAAGTATTACGCACCAGCTTCCAAATTGAGAATGGTAAACCAATACAGGTAATTGATCCAGAAGCCACCGTCAACATCATAGAGGTGGATTTACAGCAATTAGAAACAACAAAACGAGAAAATTTAGTTATTGAACAAGTACAACTTGAAGCAACTACCCCCTTTTATCTGGAGAATGCTCCATTAATCAGATGTAGTTTGTTACAGTTATCGACCTGGGAATATGTGTTGTTAGTAACAATGCACCATATCGTTTCCGATGGTTGGTCAATGGGAGTATTCATCCAAGAATTATCGAGTTTATATCAAACTTTTATAGGAGGAGAAGCATTACCTTTAGAAAAATTACCAATTCAATATGCAGACTTTGCACTTTGGCAAAGACAATATTTAAGTGGCCAAGTACTTTCTACTCAACTTGATTACTGGAAACAACAGTTGAGTGGTGCGCCCGATTTATTACAATTACCTACTGACTACCCACGTCCAACTGTACAAACTTATCAAGGTCGCACAATTAGTTTAAATTTAAATACTGATTTAACCACTAAGTTGCAAAAACTGTCTCGTGAGTCGGGTACTACCTTATTTATGACCTTATACGCGGCCTTTAGCACCTTATTGTACCGTTACAGTGGTCAGTCGGATATAGCAGTAGGTTCTCCCATAGCCAATCGCAATCGCAGTGAAATTGAAGGGTTAATCGGCTTTTTTGTGAATACCTTGGTGTTGAGAACCCGGTTTGAAGACAACCCCAGTTTTAAAAAGTTACTTGCACAAGTTAGGGAAACTACACTCAAAGCTTACGAAAATCAAGATGTACCTTTTGAAAAAGTAGTAGAAGTATTACAACCACAACGCTCTTTAAGTCATTCTCCGCTATTCCAGGTGATGTTTATATTGCAAAATGCACCCATGACTGATGTGGAATTACCTGGTGTTTCCTTAAGTTCCATTGAACTTGAAAGTACAATTGCGAAATTTGATTTAACCCTGTCAATGACTGAAACTGACCAGGGATTAGTGGGTGAATGGGAGTACAATACTGACTTATTTAACCAGTCAACCATTGAGCGAATGGCTGCTCATTTCCATAATCTACTTGAAGCAATTGTGGAAAATCCGAAGCAAAATGTGGGTACTTTCAATTTACTTTCAGATTCGGAACGCGATCAATTATTAGTTAAATGGAACGATACCGCAACAGTTTATCCCCAGAATAAGTGCATTCATCAATTATTTGAACAGCAGGTAGAAAAAACACCGGATGCTGTAGCAGTGGTGTTTGAATCGGAACAATTAACTTACGAGCAATTAAATCAACGAGCAAACCAACTAGCACGTCATCTACAAACTCTGGGAGTAAAACCGGAAGTTTTGGTGGGGATTTGTGTAGAGCGTTCTATTGAAATGGTGGTGGGACTGTTGGGGATACTAAAAGCTGGTGGTGCTTATGTACCTCTTGACCCCAATTATCCTCAAGAAAGATTGAGTTATATGTTGGAAGATTCTGCTGTTGGGGTTTTAATTACTCAAAGCCAGTTATTAAAATCTCTCCCACAGAATAATGCACAGATCCTTTGTTTAGATAATGATTGGGGTGTAATTGAAAAAGAGTCACAGTCCAATCTTAATGTTGGAGTAACTGACCATAATTTGGCTTATGTTATTTATACTTCTGGCTCTACTGGGAAACCCAAGGGTGTTTTAGTTGAACACCAAGCACTTGTGAATCATATGTCTTGGATGCAATCATGTTTCCCATTACAGAAGAATGATAAAGTCATTCACAAAACTCCTTTCAGTTTTGATGCTTCGGTATGGGAATTTTACGCACCATTATTTGTAGGAGCGCAATTAGTAATAGCTAAACCTGGAGGTCATAAAGATAGTAATTATTTGGTTGATGAAATTTCCAGATTGAAGATTACAACAATTCAAATTGTTCCTTCTTTATTACGAATGCTTTTAGAAACACCGGGAATAGAAAAATGCCAATCTTTGAAACAGGTTTTCTGTGGAGGAGAAATTTTACCGGTTGAAGTCGTAGAAGACTTTAAGAAAAAACTAAATGCACAATTGAATAACATTTATGGACCAAGTGAAGCTACCATTGATACAACTGTCTTTAAGTGTGAAGAGAAATTCTATCAATCAACTATTCCTATTGGTCGTCCCATAAGTAACGTTCAAACCTATATTCTAGACTCACACCTAAAACCAGTACCAGTGGGTGTACCAGGAGAATTGTACATTGGTGGTGATGGTTTAGCTAGAGGATACCTCAACCGTCCCCAGCTAACATCAGAAAAATTTATCCAAAATCCCTTTGATAAGTCAAAATCGCAACGTCTTTACAAAACAGGAGATTTAGTTCGTTACTTATCCGATGGAAATATAGAATTCCTTGGTCGCATAGATAACCAAGTGAAGATTAGGGGCTTCCGGATCGAATTGGGAGAAATAGAAGCAGTTCTAACCACCCATGCTCAAGTTAATCAAGCTGTTGTCATTGCCCTTGAAGAAAATACTGGTAGTAAACGTCTAGTAGCTTATGTAGTTGCAAATTCGGAAATTAAAACTCAACAACTACGTGAATACCTCAAATCACAGCTACCGGACTACATGGTTCCTAGTGCTTTCGTCACCTTAGACAGCTTACCATTAACACCAAACGGTAAAGTAGACCGTAAAGCATTACCGGCACCTGAAACTGAACGAGAAAATGAATACATTGCACCACGTACAGAAGTTGAACAAATCTTAACCAACATCTTTGCTCAAGTACTGAATCTAGAAAATATCGGAACTCATGATAACTTTTTTGATTTGGGAGGACATTCCCTACTAGCTGTCCATCTAATGTCCGAAATTCACAAACAATTCGGGAAAAATTTACCTTTAGCCACCCTATTCCAAAATCCTACTGTGGAACAATTAGCATTTGTTCTTAGTTCCAATTTATCTTCCCAACTATGGGAAACCTTAGTAGCAGTTCAACCAAAGGGTTCATTACCACCTCTATTTTGTGTGCCAGGAGCAGGAGGAAATGTTCTCTACTTCTACCATTTAGCAAGATATCTAGGCAATAATCAACCATTATACGGTTTACAAGCACAAGGTCTTGATGGTGAAACTGAACCTTATAAAAGTATTGAAGAAATAGCACAACAGAACATTAAAGCAATTCAAACAGTTCAACCAACCGGTCCTTACTTCTTGACTGGTCATTCCTTTGGCAGCCGCGTAGTATTTGAAATGACCATTCAATTACAACGCATGGGAGAATCTGTTGCTTATGTCGGAATTTTAGATACTCCTGCACCAATAAAGAGCGGTAATGATGAGGATGAATTTTCTAATTGGGATGATGCAAAGTGGCTATGTGAACTAGCTAAAATTCTTGAGGCAATTATGGGCACAAATCTAGTTTTAGATTATCAAACTCTAGTTTCTCTAACACCGGAGCAACAATTCAAGCATTTCAAAGAACATTTAGAAATGATTGGTTTTTTCCCTCCTCAAACAGATATCAAAATTGCTCGTGGCTTAGTACAAGTTCACCAAATACAATGCCAAATTGGTTACGAACCACAAAATACTTTCTCTGCTCCAATTACTTTATTCTGTGCAATGGAAATTGATTTGGAAGCACAAAATTCTTCGACACTTTATCAAGAGCCAACATGGGGTTGGAATAAATTTTCTAATTCAGAAGTGGAAGTACATATAGTTCCTGGTAATCATGTTTCAATGATGAGTGAACCCCATGTCAAAGTACTAGCTGAAAAACTGCAACAATCTCTTCAAAAAGCACAAAACTTACAAAAAATACATGGTAAAACCACTAATTAGAAAAGGGATGTCCATCTTCCTGATAGTATGGTTGGGACAATTAGTCTCAATTCTTGGATCGAATATCACCAATTTTGCACTTGATGTTTGGGTTTATCAACAGACTGGCTCTGTTACCGATCTATCTTTTTTGATTTTGTTCAGCACCCTCCCCTTGGTAATAATGTCTCCCTTTGCTGGAATTTTAGTAGACCATTGGAACCGGCGTTGGATAATGATTCTCTGTGATTCTGGTGCAGCTTTAAGCACATTAAGTATAGCCATCTTATTTTTTACTGGAAAAATACAGATTTGGCATATATATTTAACAAGCGCCGTAATTTCTGGCTTATCTGCATTCCAATTCCCCGCTTATACTGCTGCTACAACCTTGCTCGTTCCTAAAAAATACTTAGCTCGAGCCAGTGGAATGAATGAGTTCGCAGAAGCTCTGGGACAACTTTTATCTCCAATTCTAGGTGGTGTACTCTTAGGATTAATACAGCTATCAGGAATTTTTGTTTTGGACTTGAGCAGTTTTATATTTGCTTTTATTACCTTAGTCTTGGTTCGATTTCCCCATCATAAAACAACACAAAAACCTGATACTAATAAAACTTCTGATACCAATAAAACTTCACTACTCACACAAACCCTTTACGGTTTCAATTATCTGAGGGTTCGTCCTGGACTACTAGCTTTATTACTGTTTCTTGCTATTATTAACTTCCTTGTAGGAATTGTTGGGGTACTCATCTATCCCCTAGTACTCTCCTTTGCTTCACAAGCGCAACTTGGTACAATCCTGTCCTTTGGCGGTGTGGGTATGATAATGGGCAGTATACTTATGAGTACTTGGGGAAGTGTCCGACATAACTATATCAGTATTATCTTGTGCTTTATGGTGCTCAGCGGATTTTCCATCATGGTTGCAGGGCTTTATCCTTCAGTCTATCTATGTGCTACAGCTGCTTTCTTATTCTTTCTTGGATTACCTTTTATCAACGGTTGTACTGAAGTAATATTTCAAAAAAAAGTTGCTCCTGATTCACAAGGAAGAGTCTTTGCTTTTAATAGTGCTATCACTTCTTCCTGTCTACCCCTTGCTTATCTTCTAGCAGGTCCGTTGGCTGATGGAATATTTGAACCTTTAATGAAAACTAATGGTCCTCTAGCCGGAACCATAGGAACAATTATTGGTACTGGTACTGGTCGTGGTATTGGTTTGATGTTTATTATTTTAGGAGGATTGACTATTGTAACAACTATTGCAGCCTATCAGTATGCTCCTTTGAGATTAGTAGAAAAGAAATTACCTGATGTATAGCATTTACAGGGTTTAAAGGACAATAATTCTCATTTTGAAAGAGAAGTAGAAAAATTTCTAGGACTTACACATTGACGATGTGATAAAATTTGTATCCATCTTAAATTTCTTAAAACTCCAGATGCAAGGTTTTTCAACCTCAAACCCCTATTTTCTTGCACTTTATTCCAAGAAAACAGCCCTTATGCACTGATAAATCAATGTTTTATAGTTATTTAGCAGACCCTATTTAGTTTTATAAAAAGCTTGAAATCAATTTTTTCTAAGCAATGCAAGCTTCAACGACTTCCGGATCGCAGGTTTATTTCTAAATGCAGGTTTACTGAATATTTATATGTATTATTATTTACTTTCACTTGGGAATAAATATGTGGTCTTTTGTACTACATTCTGAAGTGCGGAATGTGGGGATTAAAAATTCCCAAAAGCTCAAAGGTTCCCAAGTTGTTAACATTCCTCAACAAACATCCTGGAGTTATACGCTCCTAGATCGCTTTTCGGGTGGAGTGCGGTATGCTCCTAGTTATGAACTACGTGTATCCGCTATCGCGCTCGATACACGTTTGTGACGCTTCATTTGAGCAACTTGCTTAAAGCTTCCGCAATAAACAGAGGTTGACTCATCATCGTCTGTAG
>JAAUYD010003902.1_pt1 | contig 14627 bp, 27 predicted proteins | sample 7278101 | NCBI WGS metagenome assembly JAAUYD01 (sample SAMN14350128, study PRJNA611818) | marine sediment metagenome | isolation source: surface marine sediment (0.6m) | place: French Polynesia: Moorea | collected 2018-08
CCCTCACCGGTGGGCGACTGCACGGTCAGGCCGACCTCCACCGGCCCCTCGGATGGCATCGCGGAGTAGCGAACGAGGTGCCAGGGCCCGGCAGACGCGCGCCAATGCATGGCCACCGCACCGCCCTTCCTCATGACTCGCAGATCGACCGAATCCCCGGACGGCTCGGGCCCGTTCGCATCGTCGGAGACGGGACTCGAGACGACCGACACGATCGTCGCTGCCCCCATGGGCGTCAGCTCGTACACGAGCTTCGCCCACCAGTCCGCGCCGCAGCGCATCGCGAGGCCGGCGGCATCAAAGGTCGCGGCGAGATCGACGCGGACCGTGGCGCCGAACACGAAGTCCGTCTTCGGAGGCTCGAACCAGAGGACTGGGGCGGACGCGCTCCGGTCCGTGCCGTCCGGATTGGTGAACCAGTTCGTCTGTGACCCCGCGGCGAGACGGATGGCGCCGTCGCCTTCGTCTTCGGCGGCCACGAAGTCGTTGCTACGTCCGCTGGCGCGGGTGATCGACTCGATTCTCACTCCTCGGGGAGCTCCTCTGCGGCGAGTGATTCGAGCGAGCGGCCGAGGTTCTCTCGGGCCCGAGCCTCGAGCGCGCCGCGGAACCACGGCGTGTGGTAGAGGACGGGGCGCTCCTGGAACTGGCCGAGGACTCGGGCCCGAGCCGTGCGGTAGGCTGCTTCGGGCACCCAATCGTACTCGCGCCGGATCTGGCTCTCGTACTGGGAGAAGCGAGCGGGTGCCGCGCCGAGGATCGAGAGGTCGATGTCGAGCAGGAGAGCCTCGTCGGGCGTCGAGGGCTCCGCTTCGTGCTGCGTGACCCCGATCAGCGCCTCGATTCGGTCGAGGGCCGGCGACGGCAGGCTCGCGAGCGCGGATCGGGCCCAGGCCGCGCTCCGTGCCTCGTTGTCGGATGCCCTGGTGTCGTAGATCGCGTCGTGGAACCAGATCGCCAGCTCGAGGGCCCCCGCGTCCTCGGGAGCCACTGGCGAGGACGCGAGCCCGGAGAAGCACTCCTCCAGGTGCTGGAGGGTGTGGTACGCCCGATGGGGCTCCTCGTAGGCTCGAACGAGATCCTCGAGCACGCCGTCCGGGGGAGTGCGTCCAACCCGCTCCCATGTCTCTCGCCAACGGTCGTGAGGATTCATCTCGGCCTCGGCGTGTGATGGATGAGCTCTCTCCGCTCGAGTGACTACCAGCTCGAGCGGAATCGAGCGGAACAGCAGACAACGCGTCCCCTCTACCACGGTATCGCGTTCGTGGGCAAAGCCGAGCTTCGTTAGCACCCGCTGGGAGGCGTGGTTCGGGGGTGTCGTGATGCCGATCAAGGTGTGCAGATCGAGCTCCGTCTTCGCGAGCTCGACACAGTAGCGGGCCGCTTCGGTCGCGAAGCCCTGGCCCCAGTGGCTCGGGAGGAAGGCGAAGCCGATCTCGACGTCGTCGACGCTCTCGGTGGAGAGCCAGCGAAGGACCACGCGACCGATCGGCTCGTCGCCGCCCCTCGTGCGCAGCATCCAGACTCCGAACCCGTGGTTCGCCCAGTGGTCGAGGTTCCGGCGGAGGTAGCGGGCGGTCTCGGCCTCGCTCCGCACGCCGCCCAGCCCGCGCATCATCTCGGGATCGCGATGGAACGCCTGCAGGCTTGCCAGGTGCTCGGGCCGGAGCCTCTCGGCCTCGAGCCTTGCGGTATGGAACGACTCCGGGATGGGCATGGGGGCGGATCGACGGCCCCGCTACTCCGGGGGCCAGTCCTCGTGTCGTGGCAGGGAGTCGCCGATGCGATGCCACTCCGCGGCCGAAGCCGCGAACTGATGATAGAGGAGCGTGATTCCGGACGCGTCGTCGAGAGAGCCCAGGCTCAGGAAGACGACGCCGGGCTCCCTCGCGTGCGTGGTGGTGAGGGGGGAGCCGCACGCGCTGCAGAACGCCTTGGTGAGTCGCGCGGTCGGCGCGTAGCGCGCCACCCGTTCGGCACCCCGCACCCACTCGAAGCCGGATGCCAGGACGCTGCCGTAGGCCCCGAATGCCGAGCCGCAGAGCCGCCGACAGGTTCTGCAATGGCAGCAGCTCGCGTCCGTCACCGGGCCATCGAACGAGTAGACGACCGTTTCGCAGTGGCACCGCCCCGTGGGCATGGGATCGGCCGGCTCAGATCCGGTCCAGCCGAAGGACGGCGACGGTGCCCTCCGCCTCTTCCAGCGTCGGGAAGCTCGCGACGATGTCCGGGTAGTCGGGCTCGTACTTGGCCGTGTAGGCCTCGAGGATCTCCCGCCAGTTCTCCGAGACGGGCGTCGCCCGCAACGCGTAGGTGCGGTCCTCCATCCGCATCTCGACGGGCGACCCGGTGCCGATCCGCTGCACCCACCCGCTCTCCTTGCTGCCGACGACGTGCAGCTCGCCGCCGAACTCGATCACCCAGATGATCACGACGCGCGGGATCGTGCCCGGCACCTTGAGCCGGATCTCGTCGAGCTTCGACGTGTCGGGCCAGGCCTCGGGACTCTCGGCCGAGGTGCCTCCGATGAAGACGCCCGGCACCGGCCCGATGGGTCCAGCCAGGAAGGCGATCACGACGAGGGCCAGGAGCACGGGTACGGCGATCTTGACGATCCTCACGGACGATCCTCCTCGTTGGGCAGAGCACCTCTAGCCGACGTCTCCGTACGCGCTCGCGAGCACGACCACGTAGCCGTCGGGGTCGCGGAGCCAGCACTCCCGATGCTGCGCGTTGGGGTTCACGTGAGGCTCCTCCAGGATCTCCGCCTGGAGCTCGCGCGCCCGCTCGATCGCCCCGTCGAAGTCGCCGGTCTGGAACCAGAGGAGGGCGCCGTTCCCGTAGGGCTTCGACCGCGGATCGCCCATGTGCGGATGCTCGTCCGCCTCCCAATGATGGAGCTGCAGGATCAGCTCGCCCTCGTGGACGAGCCGCTCGTACTCCTTGCCCCCGTGCCCGCTCTCGCAGCCGAGCAGTCGCTGGTACCAGCGGCTGCTGGCCTCGACGTCGTGCACGGCAATGAGCGGCTGAGGGCGCATGGGCCTCCTCCCTAGGAAGCGACGCGGGCTCTGGATCGTCGACGAGGAGCCTTGTCGAGGTGATAGGTGAGCGCCGCAGCGATGCAGCTGGCGAGAGGCCCCTTCGGAAGGCGATCGCCCGCCTCGAACACGATGCGACGATTCCCGTCGAACCGGAAGACGTCGGGGAACTGCCGGCGGAAGTCGGAGACGAGCGTCGTCTGGCAGTGGAAGCACATCGCGTACTCCCTCGGAGCCGACTCCTTCCAGTGGATCCGGATGGTGCTCCCGCTCTTGCTCTCGGAGGTGAGGTACGCAGGCTCGCCCCACTTGAGCGTCTCCTCGATCGGGCCGACGCCTTCGGTCGCGGCCGCGGTCTCGAAGATGAGCGCCCGAAGCGCGAGCAGCTTGCGTCGGAGCTGCGGCGGGTAGCCTTCGAAGACGGCGGCTACCTCGGGACTCTCGGGACTCTCGATCTTCTTCACGTGCGACCTCGCAGCTCGACGGACCACGGAGCGGGCAGCGGGAAAGGTAGCACCACCCCGAGCGGCACCCGGGCGCTGCTAGGGGCGGCCGTCGACGTAGCGGCGGATCACCTCGACGCAGCGGCGGAGCCGTCCGGGTGGCGCGGGATTCCGCCAGCCGAGCACGTCGAGGGCGAAGAAGATCGCGAAGGCGGGCACCCAGCCGCCATCGGCAACGTCGGGGTCCGCGACGCGGGCGTAGCCGCGCCGCAACCAACGCCAGTGGTCGTACAGCCCTTCCCCCGCCGCCACCTCCCAGTGCGCGAGATCGAACGCCGGCGGTGCCGGGCCGGCGAACTCCCAGTCGATGACACCCGCGATCTCGCCGGCGTCGATGAGGAGGTGCTTGGGCAGCCAGTCGCCGTGAGCGAGTGCGAGACCGGGAGCCGGGCGCCTCGCCGCCGCGTCGCGCAAGAGCCCGGCGCCGCGCTCCACGACCCCGGCGGCATCGGGGCCCATCGCCTGGTCTGCCACACCCACCACCCGGGTGACGAAGTCCTCGTCGGGCGGCTCGAGCTCGTGCTTCATTCCGCGGCTGGCGTTCGCGCCGTGCACCCGCCCCAGGAGCTCGCCACCGTTCACGATCAATCGCTCGAGATCCGCCGGGGCCAGCTCCCTCGCGATCTCGCGCAGCGGGCGGCCGGGGAGCAGGCGCTGGATCGAGAAGGAGAGCCGCTCGCCCTCGTGATCCACCTGCTCGACACCCAGCACGTCCGGCGTAGGCACGCCGGCGGCCCGGGCCTTTGCCATCAGGTGCGCCTCGTCGGTGAACCACCCCTCCGGATGGCGCGCGATCCGCACGACGATGGGCGTCTCGTCCCGAAGCTCGGCGCGGTACGTCTCGTTCAATCCGCCCTCGGTGAGGCGAACGAGGCGAGCCGGCGCGGTGCCGCAGACGGACCGCACGACCGAGTCGAGAACAGGGCGGGGCGTGGTGTGCGTAGGCGGGTGCCTCCGGGTGACCGCGCCGGGGCGGTCGGCCGCCCGAACCCTATCACGAATCGATGGCTGGCTAGAGGGTGGCCACGATGGACTCGAGCTCGAGGATCGAGCCGATGCGCTCCCGAGGCGGGACAGGCGCGACTCCGTCCGGATCGATGAGGAGTGACCGGATCCCCACGGCACGCGGGCCTTCGTAGTCGGGTCCATGGGAGTCGCCGACGTACAAGCATTGGCCCGGAGAGACGGCTAGCTCCTTCAGCGCGAACTCGAAGATCGACGGCGACGGCTTCCGCATGCCGAAGGAGACGGACGTGACGACCCGGGAGAAGAGCGGGAGGACTCCGAGCGTCTTCAGGTGCGCCGGGACGAGGTGGGGGTCATGCGTGTTCGTGATGATCGAGAGGTCGAACCGGCCCCCGAGCCGCGCGAGCATCGACGCGACGCCATCGATGTACCGCACCCCTTCGTTCCACTCGCGGAGATACGACGAAGCGAGCCTGGCGAGGGTGTCGGGATCGGCCTCGAACGACGCGTGCCTTCCGAAGGCCGCTGCCGCTTCGGTCATCGAGTACTCCCGAAGGGTGTCGGCCGTGTCGGCGTCGAGCTGGGCGAAGCCGGCCGACCAACACTCCAGGAAGGACGTGTAGTCGAGGTCACCGCCGGCCGACCGGTACTGCGCGTGGGATGCGCGATATCCCTGGCTCGTTCGGCTCGATGAGTAGGCCACGAGCGTGCCGAAGAAGTCGAAGACGAGATGGGAGATCACCCGGGCGACCGCCGCGGCCCGTCTACGTGCGCGAGGATCTCGTCGACGACCCGATCGATCGGTGCCGTGGCGTCGATCCGGATCGCTTTCCCCGGAATCGCCTCCTCCTTCGCGTGTTGGATGCGCGCGTTGGAGGCCCCTTCGCTCGGCGACCCGCTCCATTCCGTATGGGGCCGGAGGGCGAGGCGTCGGTCCAGCGTCGCCCGATCGATCTCGAGCACGAACACGCCGTCGAGGAGATCGACGAACCGAGCCTGGTTCCTCGAGCCGCCGCAGAAGAAGGACACCTCGTGAGCCGCGTCGGCCACGAGGGCCCGGATCCGATCGACGTCCCAGATCCAGTGCTCGAAGGCCTTGCTCGCGAGGGGCTCACCGGTCTCGGGATCGCCCCAATAGGCCAGCTCCCGATCGCCGTGGACCACGTGATGGCCGCGCCGCTCAAGCTCCTCGCCCACCGTCGTCTTCCCGCTGCAGGAGACGCCTTCGATCAGGTAGTTCTTGACGCCCATCGACGGCTCTCGGAGACGGCTGGCTACAGCCGCTCGGGCGTCTCGACCGTGCGGTGATCGCGCACGTTGCCCGTGTTGAGCGTGGATGACGGCTCGAGGAGGAGCACGTGCGCCTCCGACTCGGCGACGGGCTTGTGCTCCACGCCTCGGGGAACGATGAAGAACTCGCCTTCCTCGAGATCCACCACCCGATCGCGGAGGTGGATCGACAAACGGCCGCTCAGGACCAGGAAGAGCTCGTCTTCGCTCTCGTGATGATGCCAGACGAACTCGCCCTCGAGCTTCGCGAGCTTCACGTGCTGCCCGTTCAGCTCGCCGACGATGCGCGGGCTCCAGCGCTCTTCGAACTGGCGGAGCTTCGCAGCGAGGTTCACCTTGTCTTGCCCGGGCATCACGGTGCACCCGAGCTAGACGCCGCAGGCGCGCGGGACGCAATGGCGAGCACGTTGCCGTCGGGATCGCGGAAGAAGGCCATCCACTCTTCGGAGCCGGCAGGGCCGAACGTGCCGTCCGTGTCGCGGTGGATCAGGTGGGGCTCCGAGTCGAATGCGACCCCGCGCGAGACGAGAAGGCGGTCCCGCGCGCTCGAGCAGGAGACGGGTCCCCCCGAGCTGGAAGAAGGCGAGGCCCGGAGGGTCGAAGGTTGCTGCTCGCCGTAGAAGCGGAGAGAGCGGTCGAGGTCGGCGCAGGAGAGGGCAACCTGATGCAGGTTGGCGATCCCGAGGGGGGAGTCGCTCACTGTGCGGCCCTCGTTCCGAGCAGCACCGCTCGGGGGTCCCCGTTGCCGACGTAGGTCGCGCGCAAGAGATAAGGGAAGCTGAACATGCCACCCATCACGACGCTCAGGACACCGAACGCGTAGCCCTTGGGCGTGCCACCCTCGCGCCACGTGATCCAGGCGGCGAACAGGAGGAGGTAGATGAGGAAGTCGGTGTTGAACTGCGACCGCCAGCTCAGCTCCATGAGGTCAGCCACGGCCACGGCGGGCCAGTTGATCCCGTGCGACACGGATGCAATCACCGTCATGGCGTAGATCGCGACCGTCGCGACGATCAGGAACAGACGAAGAGTGGGCACGAAACGCTCCCTCTCGGTTCAGCCGCAAGGGGCCAGCTCGATCACCAGGCCCACGCGGTCTCGCTTCACGCCGAGAACGGAATAGTAGACGGTCGTCGCCAGATTGCGGCTTCCGTACTTCTCTTCCATGCGACCGATCAGATCCTGGAGCCGATCCTCCGGGAGGTCCTCCGCGCGCGCGGCCACTGCGCATGCATCCCGGACCCGACCGTCACGTGTCATCGACACCGCCTCCCCGGCCAGCAGCGGGCTCGCGACCTCGGGAGGCGCGTCGTAGTACATGATCGGCCCCCCGCTGAGATCGAGCACCCAGACGCGCGCCGTGTGCTCACCGGCGACATCGAGCTGGACGACCTCGCCCGACTCCCACGTCGAGACGACGTAGCCCCAGGTGGCACCCCACGAGATCGCCCACACGCCGAGGGCTCCGGCCGACAGCAGCGCGTCTCGTGCCGATGGCCGCCGCAGGATCTTGAGCAGGAGCCCGGCCGCGAGGACGGCGCCGAGCCACGCCAGGAGACCGCCACGATCGACGACGAGGAACGCGGATGCGACGAGCAAGCAGGCGATGGCGCCGAGGGCGATCCGTCTCTGGAGATTCACGATCCAAAGCCCTCCACCCGGTCGACGTCGAGAGATCCTACCAGAGGGGAGGGGTCGGTCGGTTCGGGCGCAGCTAGGCCCTGGACAGCTCCCGGATCCGAGGCTCGGCCGTGAGAACCTGCTCGACCCCCTCCGACACCTGAGCGTGCTCCACCACCGGAGCCTTCCGGAAGAAGGAGCGAATCCCGTTCATTCCCCTCTCGAACGAGACGCCGACGCACCACTCGGCCGGGCTGCGGCCGATCGAGTCGTCCATGATCCCGATCGAGATCGTGAAGGTGAAGGTCCGATGCGACGCCAGGAGCACCCAGCCGAAATCCTCCTGGATCGGATCGCCGACGTCGATTCCGCGCTCGACCAGGCGCTCCCGAAGCCAGGCCGCGAAGTCGCTGCCGAAGCACCGCGGGTTGATGAAGTCGGCGCGAGCCTCGACGGACTCGAAGAGGTCCGTGCGGAGCTCGAACGTCGATCCCATCAACCTGCTGCCGCTCCGCGACTGCAAGCTGGGCCGCTCTTCCTTGCACCGCTCTCGTAGACGAGGAGGTCCCTGACGAACGCCCTCAGCTCGTTGGCCGCGGCGGCGATGCTCCACAGCGAGCCGATCGGCGGCGAAGTCCCTCTCGGGAGGAACCTCTCGCAGCGCGCGGGGTCCTGGCGACAGGCGTACCGGGCAGCTCGCCGCGCATGCAGCGAGTCGGAGACCACGAAAACCGGGCCCGAGGAGACGAGCTCCGCGGTACAGCCCACGTTCTCCCAGGTCGAGCGCGCTCGGCGCTCCAGCACGAGGTCCTCCTCCGGGACTCCGAGTGACGCCGCCAGCGCTGCCATCGCCTCGGCCTCGACGTGCTCGTTCCGGACCGCGCCGCCCGAGAGGACGAGCTGGCTGCATCGGTGCTCGCGATGGACGCGAACCCCGGCCCGAACCCGGAACTCGACGACCGGATGGAGAGTTCCATCGGCGTTCGCCGGATAGCCGAGGACGAGGACGGCGCAGTCTCGAGCGTCGGACGGAGGCGTCCCCGCTTGGGCGGCAAGCCGGAAGGACGTGTGGGTCGCCGCGGCGATGAGCCCGGCCACGATCAGCGAGGCCAGGAGGAGCTTCTTCATCTCAATCGCCGAGGGCTCGCCAAGGCGGGCCCCTCCGAATGGCGCGAACGAGCTCGTGCCCTTCTCGTCGACCATCGGGGAATTCGTCGTCCCGGTCCCACCGCCACGCAGCCACCATGGCAAGGGAGAGCCCCCGGCAGTCGAGCAGGAGGGCGGGGTCGGCGTGGGGGTAGTGATCGGCGACCTCCTCGGGCGCATGAGCGAGGTCGAACTCGACCGGCCCGCGGCAGCACGTCTCGAGGTCGATGAACAGCGGCCCCGCCTCCGTTCGGAGCACGTTCCCCGGATGCGGCTCGCCATGGAGCAGCTGCTCGTCGGCGCGATGGTCCACGACCGCCTGTCGCAGACGCCCGAGCGTGTCGGCGAGAAGCTCGCGGTCTTCGTCTCCGAGAGCGGGAGTGCGCTCACGGCTCGAGACGAGCGCCTGGGCCTCGGTGACCCGATCGGTGAAGTGTGGCACCTCGAGGGAGACCTTCCGCATCCCGGCGTGGAGCTTCGCGAGCGCCGTCGCGTAGTCGGCCGGCGAGACCTCTGGGGGCGTCAGTGGATGGTGATACGTCCAGAGCGTGACGGTGAAGCCGTCGTGCTCGTGGACGCGTGGCTCCACCCGAGGGTCGAGCGCAGCCACGGGGCAACCCTGGAGCTCCGCGAGCCTTCTCGCCACGTCGACTTCCAGCTGCGCGCCTCCGCGCCCGGCGCGAGCGACTCGGGCGAGCGCGTCGCAACGAGAGAGACGCAGCGCCACACGATTGGAGCAGTGCAGGACGGTGGCCTGGTCGGCGCGCAGGTTGCAGCGGGTGGCCACCGCCGTCGCAGCGGCAACCGCTTGCGAGACGTCTGCTGCCTTCATCGGCGCCTCGCCTCCACGTCCCCGAAACCGCCGGCGCCCTGTGAGTCCCGGCGCTGCAGCTCCTCCGGGGTCGGTCGCTCGAACGACGCGATCCACGGCCGCATCATCCGCTCGGGAATGCAGAAGGCCAGTGCCGACGGTCGGGCGTTTCGTTCCGCCAACCGTCGAAGCAGCTCGGGTTCCGGCACGTCGAGGAAGTGCACCTCGCTGCTGGCGCCGAGCTGACTGGCACGCGATCGATAGTCTTCCCTCTCCTCGCGAGCCCAGAATCCGAAGTCGAGCACCACGTCCGTTCCCAGCTCGAGGGCCCGGCTCGCGACGCCCCACTGCAGAGCCTCGACCAGGTGGTGCCTTCCGTCGTGCTCCGGCTCCTCGGCGTCCTGTCCGAAGAGACGGATGTGCCACTCGTCGGCCGTCAGGCGAAGCGCGGAGTGCTCGCGCTCGAGGGCCCGAGCCAGCGTCGTCTTGCCCGAACACGGGAGCCCGACCATCAGATGCAGAGTTGCCACGCCCCGCTCACGTCCCCTCGACGTCGAGGCTAGCACTGCCGGGGAGCCACCCCGTCAGGCAGGTGCCGAACTCACGATGTGCCCCGCCGCCTCAAGGCACGCGAGTGCAGAGTCGAGATCGGCCGCCGGCACGAAGAGGTAGTCCGTGTCGTACGAAGACACGGCCAGGATGGGGATCCCTTCCGCAGCCAGCGGCTCGGCCAGGGACGAAAGGACGCCCAGCTCCGAGAAGTCGAGCGGCCCCCGAACCCGCAATCCGCGGAAGCCGCGCTGGGCGACCACGTCGCTCGGGATCTCGGACTCCCGGCAGAGCACGGAGAGCTCGGTCGGGGTGCGGGTGATGCACGAGAGCGGCGAGTGCTCGGCCCAGGCGGGTGCTGCCGCGTTCGGATCGAGCCGTGCCACGCCGTAGAGATCGGGCAGGAGGTCGAGCGTTCGTGAGGGCACCGTCCCCGGCCTAGGTGATGTGTGAGAGCGCGAGGACCGCAACTGAGAGTGCCGTGTTGATGCCCAGTACGGCAACGTGTGCCCACCAGCTACGGACGAAGCCGATGGCGACGAGAGACACGGCGGCCAGCACGAAGTACGTGGGTGGCCCCGCCACGCGAACCCCCGGCAGCAGATGGTCCGAGAGCGTGGCCGCCAGCATGGATGCGGCCGAGAGCGGAAGCAGCCAACGGGCGGTGCCGAAGTAGTGCGTCTCGAGCTGCCCGGGCGCCGGGCCGTCGAGCTCCGGAGTCAGCGCGTGGGCAACCAGCGCGATGAAGAACGAGGGCGCTAGGACGATCAGGTAGTGGAGAGAGCGATCGAACGGCACTTCCCGATAGGACCAGAGCCCGAACCAGTGCAGGATCAGGGAGAGCGTGAGCCACAGGGAGAGCAGCGCGAAGGGCCACGAGAACGCGAGCGGATGAGGATGACGGATGATCCTCCCCCAGGAGGCCAGGATCTGGGAGAGAGCGAAGCCGAGGACGATCGAGATGAGGACCGATGTGAACTCGAATCGCGTCAACCTTCGATTCCCGCGGCGCGGCTACGGATCCACGCTGAACAGGACCCAGCGGCCGGCCTCTCGCGCTCACCACCGAGGACGACGCAGTACAGCGGCGGGGCCCCGTTGGCGAAGGACAGCTGGCCCCACTCCTCCTCGATCTCCTCTTGCACCAGATCGAGGCGCGCCTCGTCGCTCGGGGCATCGCGCAGCTGCCGTGCGCGCTCGGGCTCGAGGGCGAAGTAGACTCCACGACCTGCCACGTCACGATCCTCGCGCGCGCTTCAGAAGCTTCGAAAGAGGAGCCCCAGGTAGGCACTGAGACCCACAACCTGGATGCCCAAGGACGCTGCGTACGAACGGGTGTAGCTCGCCGGAATCCCCATGAGGTTGAGCTTGCGGTAGGAGTAGATCCCCACACCGAGGAAGTAGCCGATCATGAGCACGATGCTGGTGGCGGGCGACTGGGTCACGACGAACAACAGCACGAGGATGATGAGCAGGTGCGCCTGCCGGAGGGTCGAGAACGCCTCGATGACCTCGCCCTTCTGTTCTCGCGAAAGACCGCCGAGTGCCCGCTCGGAGATCAGCCGCGAGACGAGCATGGCCGCGATCAGCACCACGAGAGGGATGAAGAGAGGGCTGTCCACGCTAGCTGACTCCCGCCCTACTGCGTTTCGTCGTGCTCGAAGAAGGCATAGCCGGCGTTTGGGAGGCTCGGATCCGCGTCGGCGATCTCGCTGACCTCTTCGGCGTGAAGCACGGGCGAGTCGGACGGGTCGTTGACGTTGCCACGCAGCCTTTCGTCACCTCGGAGCATCTCCACCGCGGCGAGCTCGGCAGCCTCGGCATCTGGTGCCTCGATGATCCGCGTCGTGTAGAAGCCCATGCGTTTGGGACCGTCCTCCATCGGCAACCAGAAGTTCTCGCCCCGGAGAAGCACGCGCCAGGTACGGCGGCTTCCAGGCGTCAATCGAGCGTGACGACGCGATCGCCGCGGCGAACCTCTAGACTGCGCAGCTTGCCGGAGGTCAGACGCTTCAAGAACTCGGCGCTGGCGGCATTCGAGTCGATGCGGTCGCCATTGTTGGCGATCACGACGTCCTCGTCGCGGAGTCGGAGGCAAGCGAGATAGGAACGCGAACGGATGCCGTTCAGCCGGATCCCGACGAGCGCCTCGCGCTCATAGACGGGCAGGAAGCGGGCCTGGGTGAGTACGTTCTCCCCGGCCGGCAGCTCGCAGCTGCCGAAGGATGCCGCGAAGAGGACGGAGGCGAGTAGATGAAGCATGTCGATCCGCCCAAAGTGTTCATCTGGAGGCAGAGCTGCCCCGAGGCTATCACGAGCCCAGGCTGCTAGGGGAAGGTTTGTACCACCTCGATCAGGCCCACGATGTGGTCGTTGAGCTCGTCGAGCCGCTCGGCCGGGACCCACCACTCCGAGTGGTGGGAGGCCCCGACGACCTGCACGTCGAACTGGTCCATGAAGGACGCAAGGACCTCGAACCGCGTCACGAATCCTTGCTTGCCGTCGCGTGCGTTCCACTTCGACGCGATCTCGGCGGCATAGTCCTGATTCGTGACGGGGTAGAAGATGGGCTGCTCGGGAAGGCGCGGTGGCCAGCGCCGGAAGCCCGTCTCGCGAACGAGCGCGAGCTCTTCGGGGCCGGTGGGACGGTAGAGCGTGGTCGTGGCTCGGCTCACTGGATGCCAGCCTGAGCCAGCGCGAGTCGAAGCGCTCGCCGCTGCGCCGGAACGGGCAACAGACCTTCGGCTTGCGAAGGGGAGCTCCAACGCCAGTCGCTGTGTTCCCGATTGAGCGTGATGGCAAGGGCACCGCGAACGTGCGCCACGAAGACGCTCTGAGGCCCGCTCGCGCGCCCGTGGAAGGTTCGAAGGAAGCAAACCCGCTGCGGCCGCAGACCCGTCTCCTCCAGAACCTCGCGCTCGGCGGCGGCACGAGCCGATTCTCCGGGCTCGACATGCCCACCGACGAAGCACCACTCCCCCTTGGACGAGCCGAAGGCTCGCTTCAAGAGGAGTACGGGGCCCTCATCGTCGTCTCGTAGGACGATGCACCCGATGCTGGCTCGAGGCTTCATGTCTGCCGCCCGCTGGATGGGACGCGGGAGCGTAGCACCGCCTACGGTGGCATCGTCACCAGGCGACGCTCCCACTTTCCCAGCCGGCCAGAACGTGAGCCAACGGCTCCAGCGCGTCGCACATGGCGCTCGTGATCCGATCCCGCACTTCGGCGTGCGGCCGCGGCCTATCGAAGCTCATGGTCTGCCTGTCCGCGGCACGGCTGCAGCCCTCTATTGGACCGCGGGCCCGAGGATCTGATGCGGGCGCCAGGATCCCGGGTGGAGCCGGATGAGTTGCTCGAGCTCCTCGGCCTGTGGCCAGGCGGAGAACCGAGGGAGCGCATCCTCGATCGGGAACCAGGCCGCCTTGGACTCGACGTTGACGTGGGCCCAGGGAGCAGGCTGAGAGTCCTCCTGGAGGCTCGAGACGATCACGACCGCCAGGCCATCGGCCGGCGACTGGTTCCAAAGGGGGGACGCGCATCGGCCGCAGAAGTGCCGGACGTTACCCAGGGGCGTCGTGAACTTCGATGGAGCGACGGAGGCTTGGGAGAGGCGGATCGCGGACGTCGGGATCAGAGCCACCGTCGTGAAGGCCGCACCGTGGATTCGCCGACAGAAGCCGCAGTGGCAACTGACGACAGGGCCGAGCGGCTCCTCGAGCTCGTAGTCGACGTTGCGGCAGTAGCAGTGGCCCCGGAGAGTCACTCGTCGTCCCGCCGCCCCTGCAACGCGCCGGTCAGCTGCAGCGTTCCGTCAGGCGCCGCTGGCGAGCGCGCTCGAAGACCAAGAAGAGGCAGACGCCCACAGCCAAGCAGCCGAAGAACATGCCGGTCATGATCCCCGAGACGCAAACCTGCACGAGGGCCTCGACCGGCGAGCCCGGGGATTCGGTGAAGGAGCGATAGACAACCGGCCCGAAGACGAACCCCATCAGCAAGCCGATGGTATCTTGGCGGCTCAACGGGGCCGGGGCACTGAGCAGGATGGCTGCACCCGCACAGAAGAAGAGCACCTGGGCAAGCTGCCCGCCCAGGCTCGAGAAGGGCGTATCGATCGGCCCCGCGGCGATCGCCGCCGGCAGCAGATGGCAGAGGAGAAGCACGCCGACCATCAAGAGGCCGAAGGATGCGCAAGAGCCCGTAGCCCGCGTGTCTAGCTTGATCATGGATCAGCCGCCTGACGGATGGGGCGCCCGACTGAGGGCGCCGCTGCTCTGGAACATAGCACCGCGGGGCCTTCAGCCGACGGCGCCGTCGGTGGACATCGTAGCCCCGCGCAAGAGGCGGGGCGGGGTTGTCTGAGGGATGCGTGACCAGGAAGCCGCCGGCGGCATCCATGAGGTGTGATGCCCGTCTCTACGCGAACACTCGACATCTCCTTCCGTCCGCTGCACGACGATGATCTGCCCATGATGCACGGCTGGCTCAACGACCCGGCCGTCGTGAAGTGGTGGGAGGGGGTGGATGTTTCTTGGCCCGCAGTCGTGGCCCGCTACGGCTCCGGCCGTTCGAGTGAGATCGAGCACTGGATCGCGCTTGCCGAAGGCGACCCCCTCGGATGGTTGCAGTGCTACAGCGCCGCTGACGTCGCGGAAGAGGAGGCGTACTACTGGCGGGGTCACATCGAGCTTCGGGAAACCGCAGGGA
>JAAUYD010201076.1_pt1 | contig 14623 bp, 12 predicted proteins | sample 7278101 | NCBI WGS metagenome assembly JAAUYD01 (sample SAMN14350128, study PRJNA611818) | marine sediment metagenome | isolation source: surface marine sediment (0.6m) | place: French Polynesia: Moorea | collected 2018-08
ATATGATGGTAAAAATAATGACTTGTGGTTCAGGCATCCCTGCCTGAACATTTTGCACAGCCAGGATGGCTGTGCCACAGCCACTCAAAATTAATGGGACAAAGCACTAGTAAACTTATTACTTATTACTCATTACCCAACAACAGATAACTCCATTGGTTTGAGTCTTTCTAATATTTGACTAAATGCGATCGCTACCCAATCAATGTCTGCTTCTTGGGTATAACGTCCTAGGGTCATCCGCACTGCACCTAAGGCTGGTTTCTCTTCATATCCCATGGCTAGGAGTACCCGACTGGGGCTAAGTTTACCACTACTACAAGCAGCCCCAGCACTGATGCCAATACCAGCTAAATTCATCTGTCTGACTATAGCTCTACCGTTGAGTAGTTCCCCATTGGCATTTTGCAGGCAAAAACTTACATGGTGGGGTAAGCGTTGGATTAAATCCCCCGTAGGGGTGAGATGGGGTATATCAGCCAATCGAGCAAACAAGCGATCGCGTAGTTCAATTAATCGCGGTGTTTCTATGGCCATTTCCTGTAATGCCAATTCTGCGGCCATGCCAAACCCAGCAATAATTGATATTGGTTGGGTTCCAGAACGCAGGCCCATTTCTTGGCCACCACCACCCATTAAAGGCACTAACTCCACCCCAGGACGCACATATAAGGCTCCCGTTCCCTGGGGTCCATATATTTTATGACTAGAAATACTAAGTAAATCTACGGGCATTTTTTGCACGTCTATGGGTAAACGTCCTGCTGCTTGTACTGCGTCAGTATGGAACAATACCCCGGCACTACGGGCAATATTTGCCAGTTCTTCCATGGGTTGTACGGTTCCCACTTCACTTTGGCCGTAAATTACCGATACCAACACGGTGTTATCTTGTAAAGCTGCTTGTAAATCGAGGGGATTCACCCTGCCTTTAGTATCTACAGGTAAACGAGTGACTTGCCAACCCCATTGTTCTAGTAACTTGACTGGTTCAGCAATTGCCGAGTGTTCAACCATAGAAATAATTAGATGTTGGGGGCTAGCATATCCCCTAGCAACCCCCATAATTGCTAAATTATTTGACTCCGTACCGCCAGAGGTAAACACTATTGATTCTGGAGTGGGGGCGTTAATTAGTTGTGCAACCTGCATTCTAGCCGTTTCCAAAGCCGTAGCTGCCCTTTGTCCCCACATATGCAAACTAGAAGCATTCCCCCATTCTTGGGTTAGCACAGCTTCCATAGCGGCGATCGCTTCTGGGCGGGTAGGGGTAGTGGCGCTGTAGTCTAGGTAGATTTGCATTGCTTAATTTTATGTTTGAAAGGGAACCATAAGTTTGTCTACCCCAAATCCATTTTTAGTAAACTAAAGTGAAGATTTTTCCCCACCAATGGCGTTGGAGAGCTATTGTTTTACTGGCACTGACTGTTACTGCCTGTCAAAGGGTCAAATCTGGCGATCGCCGGGAAGAACTTGTGGAATTTCTGCCGCAGGACCCTTTAATTCAAGTTTACTTTAATCATTCCCCATCTTCTCAATATTCAGAGCCTTATCGCCAGCAGACTCGCCAGGGAGATGATTTGGAAGCGCAAATTGTTGCGACTATTTCTCAAGCTAAATCCACGGTTGATATAGCAGTGCAAGAACTACGCTTACCTAAGGTAGCTCAAGCCATAGCCGAAAAGCATCAACAGGGGGTAAAGGTTAGGTTAATTCTAGAAAATACTTATAGTCGTCCTTGGAGTAGTTTTACACCTGAAGAAATCAGTAAATTTACTTCTAGGGAAAAGGGAAGGTATAAAAATGCTCGACAATTGTTAGATATAAATCAAGATAATCAACTCAGTTCTGGGGAAATTAATCAAAGGGATGCTTTAGTTATATTAAATAATGCTAAAGTGCCGATGATTGATGATCGAGCCGATGGGTCCTTGGGTAGTGGCTTAATGCATCATAAATTCGTGATTGCTGATAGTCGCTTTGTGATTATCACTTCAGCCAATTTTACTTTGAGTGGGATTCATGGAGATTTGCATAAACCAGATAGTTTAGGTAATGCCAATAATTTATTAAAGATTGATAGTCCGCAGTTAGCATCAATATTAACTACGGAATTTAACCTGATGTGGGGAGATGGGCCAGGGGGTAAAAATAATAGTAAATTTGGCACCCATAAACCAGTGAGAAAACCACAAACCATCGAGTTGGGTGATAGTAAACTGACAGTGGCTTTTTCTCCCCATTCTCCCCAACAAATTTGGACTCGCACTAGCAATGGATTGATTGGAAAACAATTAGATAATGCCAGCAAATCTGTGGACATGGCATTATTTGTATTTTCCGCACAACGTCTTGCCAATATATTAGAAAATCGTCATCAACAAGGGATTCAAATTAGGGCTTTAATTGACCCTGGATTTGCTTATCGTTCTTACAGTGAAGGGATGGATATGATGGGTGTAGCCTTAAGTAATAAATGTAAATATGAGGTTGATAATCGCCCGTGGAAAAATCCCATTACCACCGTTGGTACGCCTTTATTAGCCAAGGGGGATTTACTCCATCATAAGTTTGCCATTATAGATAAAAAAATTGTAATTACAGGCTCTCACAATTGGTCTACCACAGCTAATCATAATAACGATGAAACCCTATTATTAATAGAAAATCCTGTGGTTGCTGCCCATTATCAACGGGAATGGGAACGGCTATATACAGATGCCCGATTAGGGGTACCACCAAGGATTCAACAAAAAATTAAACAACAAATAAAACAATGTCCTCAAATATTATCTCCATCATCTTTTGCACAAAAAAGTTTTCAAAAAGTTAATATTAATACTGCTCAATTATCAGAATTAGATACTTTGCCAGGGGTAGGTAAAAAATTAGCACAAAGAATAATTAAGGCAAGACAACAAAAACCATTTACATCTTTAGAAGATTTAGAAAGAGTTCCGGGAATTGGCAAAAAAATGAGGAAAAAATTGAGCGATCGCGTCACTTGGTAAAATGACTAAATTAATGAAAATAAATATTACAAAACCTACTATAGTAATCCTAAATCATTTGTGAGATCCGCCAGGGACTACAAGTCCCTGTCTAATAGCAAAAGTCATATAAATATGACTATAAAACTAGCCATCAACAATAATGGGACAAAGTACTAGTATTACACCACACTAATTTTGATAGGTGAACCAAATTTTAGACTTGTCCTCTCTTCCTCTGACTCTGCGTTCTCTGCGCCTCTGCGGTTTCTTCCTCTACCTGTCATAATTTCTGTGGTTGAGACTAGTACTCCACACCACATTAGTTATGAGGTGTACTTCCCAGTCGTCTTTAGACGACTTTAGTTATTAGACTGGGGTTTTCAACCCCAGGCGGACGTGATACAAAACCCATCAGAATTAAGTTGGTGGAGCACTAGAAGTGAAGTGTAGGTATATCGCATAAAATATAACAATATTATAGATATAAGTAATTTACATTTACACGGATGATTGAGGCAATCAATCTCACTAAAGAGTATAACAATTTAGTTGTAGTCGATCGCGTCTCTTTTCAAGTTAGAGAAGGAGACACCCTAGGGTTAATTGGTACTAGTGGCTGTGGTAAAACTACGACCCTAAAAATGCTCAATCGCTTGATTGAGCCTACCTCTGGTCAACTTTTTATTGCTGGGCATGATATCCAGACTCGAAAACCTGAAGCTCTGCGCCAAAGTATGGGTTATGTAATCCAAAATACTGGGCTTTTCCCTCATTATACAGTGGCAGAAAATATTGCTGTGGTGCCTCAGTTATTAAAATGGAAGGAAACAAAAATTTCTCGACGCACGGCTGAATTATTGCAACTGGTGGGATTAGCACCTGATAAATTTGCTCGGCGCTACCCCCATGAACTTAGTGGAGGGCAACAACAAAGGGTAGGATTAGCTAGAGCACTGGCTGCCGATCCTCCAATTATTTTACTTGATGAGCCATTCGGAGCACTGGATCAAATTACCCGTCGCCAAATCCAGAAAGAATTTAAATACATGGGAAGTCTGCTACAGAAAACTATGGTGTTGGTGACACACGATATTTTTGAAGCTGTTACCTTGTGCGATTATATTTGTTTGATGGATAAAGGTAAGGTGCATCAAATTGGCACTCCCAAGGAGCTAATTTTTCAACCACGCAATCAATTTGTCCGTGATTTTTTTCAAGTATACCTATTTCAATTAAAATTGCAGGTTACAACTCTCCAAGATATAATCCCCTGGCTACAGCCAAAAGCAACAGTGACAGGAAAATTCCCCCACTATCAGGAAAATACTAGTCTATTGACTGTTTTACAAGAAGTGGAAGCATCTTTTATCCAGATTGTCAATTCCCAGGATATAAGCACATTACCCCCAGTCAATTGCGAAGAATTGCTCGCTGCTTTTTACCAATTCAAGGAATCGTTGAGATGAAACAGTTTCTGAATAATCTGTGGACATTCTTTATCAGCAATTGGGGAGAAATTGGCCAACAAACTGTAGAGCATATTAGATTAACTGCAATTTCCTTATCAATTGCTGTGGTGATTGGTATTACAGTCGGAATTATTGTAACCCGCTATAAACAAGCTGCGAATAACGTCATTGGTACAGTTGGCGTAATTCAAACAATTCCCAGTGTTGCTCTTTTAGGTTTTCTCTTACCTTTGTTAGGAATTGGTGCTGTACCCGCCATTGTTGCCCTTTTTTTGTATGCTTTGTTACCAATTGTTCGCAATACCTTTATTGGCATTGATGAGGTAGATAAGGACATCAAGGAAGCTGCAAAAGGTATGGGCATGCCGGATTTACAAATTTTGCTGAAAGTAGAGCTACCCCTAGCAATGCCAGTTATTTTTGCCGGGATTCGCACGGCTGCTGTTACCAATGTTGGTGTGGCTACCCTGTGTGCTTTAATTGCTTCTGGAGGCTTGGGACAGTTTATTTTTCGCGGTATTGCTCTCAATCGAGTAGAGATGATTTTGGCGGGAGCAATTCCGGCGGCGGCTTTGGCACTACTGTTAGATTTTTTCCTCGGTATTCTGCAAAAAAATATCAGGAAATTGATTAAGCCTTTGTTAGTAGCAGCAGTAATTTTACTGGGTATTTCCTTGCTCTGGGTAGTCATGCCTACCGGAACTCCTGCCTTTAAGGCTGGATTTGTATCTGAGTTTATGGAACGTGCTGATGGTTATCCTGGGTTAAGCAAGTTGTATAATTTGCGTTTGACTACTGTTGACTTAGATCCTGGGCTGATGTATCAAGCCATCAAGGAAAAAAAGGTAAATCTGATCAGCGGTTTTTCCACAGATGGCAGAATTAAGGCTTATAATTTGAAAACTTTAGTCGATGATAAGCATTATTTCCCTCCCTACTATGCAGCCCCTTTAATCAGAGGAAAAACTCTGAGGAAATATCCAGGAATAGGAGAAGCATTAGAGAAGTTAGGTAATCAGATTTCTGATGAAAAAATGGCAGAGCTGAACTATCTTGTTGATGAGAAGAAACAATCTACAAATAAGGTTGCTAAAGATTTTTTGCAGGAATTAGGTCTAAAAACAAATATTCAAAGAAATGCTGGGGCTGATATTGTTATAGGCTCGAAAAATTTCACAGAGCAATATATATTAGCGGAAATGTTTGCCATCTTAATTGAAAATTATACAAATCTAGATGTAGATTTAAAAATTGGCTTAGGCGGGACTAAAATTGCTTTTGATTCCCTTGTCAAAGGAGAAATTGATCTTTATCCAGAATATACAGGAACGGCACTATTGGTAATGGTAAAACCTGATCAAGCAACCCGTGATGCGATTATTCAAGATAAGGATAAGGTATTTGCTTTTGTTAAGCAAAAATTAAAAGCTAGCTATGATATGGAATGGCTAACTCCCTTTGGTTTTAATAATACCTTTGCCCTGATGATGCGTGGCGAAGATGTAGACAAACTCAATATTCGTTCTATTTCAGATTTAAGCAATTATTTGCAAGGTAAGCGGAATTGAGGTTATGTAAATCCGAATTAACACAATCGGGACGAAACGCGATCGCTATTTATCACATTACAAATAACTCAAAAAATTACCCTCTAAATCAAAGTTTAGAGGGCTTTTATTAATGATATTTGTCCAATTTAACCCAATCGGTAGGGGACAGATGCTGAACGCATTCGTCAAAGCCTTTTGTTTCCAACCAATCCGATTTAACCCAATCGGTAGGGTTGCCTGCGCCTACCTGTTCGCGGGCGTATACATGGTTTCCAACTAATCCGATTTAACCCAATCGGTAGGGTCAAAATGTGTACTTGCAACAGTTAGTAGATAAGAGAGCGTTTCCAACTAATCCGATTTAACCCAATCGGTAGGGAGTTCGCTCAGGAGCCTTTACCCAGCAAGGGTTTCAGCGCCCAAATCGACACCACTCTGAAAAACATCATAAATGGTCCTCAAAATAGCGTCAAACACATAGCTCAAATCCTTACCCCGCAAGCAATCGACACCACTCAACGAAATAATAGGTATTTCAGCGATTTGACGACTGGTGTCGATGACCATGTTACAAAATCCTCCTTAAATCTCTACAACCTATATAAAATAATGGTTTTGGCATTCTGAATGCTCAAGAAAGTTTTAACACGATGCAATCAAAATGCGATCGCTCCTAAAAGGTTGGATACAATATGCTTACCTTCCCAGAACTCATCATATACAACAAGCACTAGTACCGATTCATATCAGAATTAATACTTAATGCAAATATAGAATTTTTTACAAACAGTACCACAGGTTTATTACATTAATTTTGTGTGACACACAGCAGTTTGCAGATAAATGAGGTACAGCTTCATAATCATAAAACTCTTGTGGGATGGGCATCCTTGCCCGTCCAAATGTACGCTAACCCCCCAATGCCTTGTGCGTTCAATTCACTACATTTGTTTTTTCATCCAGCTAATGCATAGTTCCATTTGCTCTTTTGCAGTCGCTGTATTGCCATAATAGCGACGACCATGACCAGGAAAAACCCGACTAAAAGAATAATTTGCCAATTTCTCCATCGATTTAATTTGTTCCGACCAAGAATACCAACAATAGCGATTAAAAGCGAAAAGATGCTGGAGATAAGGCGACCAAGCTAAATGATCTCCGCTCAATAAAAATTTATCTTTGTAGAGTAAAACTGTATGACCTTTGGTATGTCCTGGTACGGGAATTATTTTAATATCGGGAGTGAATTCAACTGTTTCTGCCCCAGATAATTTTATTTCAACTTCTTGAGTGCCAGATTTTACGTCATCCAAGTGTAAAATGCGATCGCATTGAAAATACTGGTAATATTTCTGATGATCGGCAACATCATCTTGATGAGTTAAATACAGATATTTGACCCCTCCTAGGTGTTTCAACTGTTTCACCAAAGGAGGAGTAAATCTAGGAGAATCTACTAAAATATTTCCTTCTGGTCGTTTAATGAGATAACTAGCAGCACCATAAGAAGCTTTAGCGTGATAACCACAATGATAAATATTCTCTTCTAGGTGAATTGGAAAAGTTTGGTGTACTTGCTTAATATCTGTGGGTTTCTCTTTTGTTCCAATGGATGCAGTGGGACAAGATAAAAGAGCTTGCATAGCCAACAACCGTTCTGATTCAGTTTGGGGTTGATGATAAACAGCAGACATCTCTCCTTGACGATTAAAAACATCTGATGCCATCCAGCGACAGGTATCGCAATCTATACAGCTAGAATCGACATAAAAATTACCTTCTACATTTTCTGCTCGTTTTTTTTGTAAGGTAGCCATTTTAAAATTATTAGTTATTCTCGTTAAATTTCGGAAACGCCCCCTAGGGCGAGTTTGAAAACACGCCGTCACCCTGAAGGGTGCGGCTATACGTACCAAACCCACCTTCGTGGGCTACGAAAATTAAGGTTTTGAGCCTGCGCAGGCAGGCTTTGATCGTATAGCCCCAGGCTTTAGCCTGAGGGTTTTAGGGGTTTGAAAACGCCCCCTAGGACTTCCCCCAGAATTGGGGGTTAGGGGGCTATTAATATTTTGAATCAGAATCGCTCAACATTCGCAAACTTATTCCCACTTTCAGCCATACTCCTTGCTGCTTCCCCACAAGTCCGAGGAGTCGGAAAAATTTTCCCTGGATTAGCCAAACCCCTGGGATTCAAAACTTGTCTTACCCATTGCATAGTTTCCAAATCAGCTGCACTAAACATATCTGGCATATAGCATTTTTTATCTGCACCTATGCCATGTTCTCCAGAAATACTACCACCTACTTTCACACACAACTTGAGAATTTCTCCTCCCACTTCTTCCACCTTTTCCAATGCCCCCGGCACAGCATTATCATAAAGAATCAGTGGATGTAAATTACCATCTCCAGCATGAAAAACATTGGCAATTTTATAACCAGATTTTTCACTGAGGGCCTCAATCTCTTTCAACACATAGGGCAATTGGGTACGGGGAATCACCCCATCTTGTACATAATAATCCGGGCTTAAATGTCCCGCAGCCGCAAAGGCAGCTTTTCGCCCTTTCCATAACTTTAACCTTTGTTCGGGGTCACTAGCGGAAGTAACATTTCGTGCCCCATTCCGTTGACAAATTTCAATTACCCGTTGTTTATTTACCCCCACTTCCACAGCCAAACCATCAATTTCCACTAACAGAATCGCCTCAGCATCCCGGGGATAACAATTAGTTTTGACTACATCTTCCACCGCATTAATACTGAGATTATCCATCATTTCCATGCCCCCAGGAATAATCCCGGCGCTGATAATATCAGAAACCGCCGCCCCCGCAGCCTCCACACTGGTAAAGTCTGCCAATAACACACAAATAGATTCGGCACTTTTGAGAATGCGTAGGGTAATTTCCGTGGCGATACCTAAAGTCCCTTCCGAACCGACAAAAATACCCGTTAAATCGTAACCAGGCATTTCCGGTATTTGACCCCCCAAATCAACAATCGCCCCTTCAGGAGTGACAACTTTTAAACCCAATACATGGTTGGTGGTGACACCATACTTTAAGCAATGCACACCTCCAGAATTTTCCGCCACATTCCCACCAATGGAACAGATAATTTGACTGGAGGGGTCGGGAGCGTAGTAAAAACCAGCACCACTAACTGCTTGGGTCACCCAATTGTTAATTACCCCTGGCTGAACCACCACCCGCTGATTATCTAAATCTATCTTCAGTATTTGCCGCATTAAAGAAGTGACAATTAACACGCAATTCCTTGTCGGCAATGCCCCGCCAGATAAGCCAGTACCGGAACCACGGGCAATGAAGGGAATGGAGTACTTGTTACATATTTTTACAACTTCTGCCACCTGCTCTGTGGTTCTGGGTAAAACTGCTACATCTGGGCGTTGACGATAGCTACTTAACCCGTCACACTCATAGGTAATTAATTCTTCCCGGCGTTGTACCACACCATTTTTACCGAGTACTTTCTCAAACTCTTTGATGATGGGTTTCCAGTTGATTTGTGCAGTTTCTTGGGTAAGCATGGGTTTTTAGCAGGGGGTGAGTGCTTTTTTATCAAAATTTTCGCCACAAACCCTGCGAATTGTCTGAAAATGATAGAACAGACTCATATCAAATCCGCTCATTTACTTACCATATTGTCGTCACCTCACCCCGTCCTCTGGACACCCCTCTCCTTAATAAGTCGAGGGGAAGGGGGTGAGGTTTTTGCGGTAACTAATCATCCGGATTTCATATCAGGGATAGGCGGCAAAGAAAATTAAGATAACCTTAGTCCTTAAGTATATCTTGATATCTGTAAATCTTATCCTTAGGACGTGTTGCTAAACCCCTAAAACCCAACAAAAGTTTGGTGATGTTGGGTTTCGTTCCTCAACCCAACCTACACCTGCTGTCAGCTGTCAACTGTCAACCGTCAACTGTCAACTATCAACTGCTATACTCCCAAACCCCGCAATACACCATCTACCCGATTTGCACTACTTGCTTTACCTTGACGTTCGTATAAATCCCTGGCTTTTCTTAATTGAGCGATCGCATCTTGACGGCGGCCGCGCTTTTTCATTTCTGCACCCATTAATTCATAAGCACGGGCGTTTCTGGGGTCGATTTCTAGTAATCTTTGATATGCCCACCGAACTGCGCCATAATTTCCCAGACGGGATTGAGTTACCATCAGACCTAAATAGGCATTTTTATTATTACGGTTGAGTTGAATTGCTTTACGATAAGCTTCCTTGGCAGATTTCATGTCTCCCAAATTACCGTGGACATAGGCCACTGCATAGTAATAATCGCTACTGTTTTGATTGAGAGCAATGGCTCGACGGTAAGAAATCAGGGCGTTACGGAAATCTCCTTTTTGAGCCTGGAGAAAACCAATACCAGCAGGAATTGTATGATTTTTGGGTTCTAAAACAGCAGCTCTTTTATAAATGGCGAGCGCCCGATCGTAATTTCGACTATTCACCAGTCTTCGCCCTTCTTGCAATAGCCTAACTACCTCTGGGCTGCTTTTTTGTGCGATCAGTATTTGAGCGCGAGCTATTGAAGGCATTGTTAAACCAATGCTTCCCACTAAAAGAACACTAATTATCGAAGATATCTTTCTGTACACAGCAAATTACCTGAAAGCTTTTGCAACTTTTTCCACGTTTTTGGGAATTGCTTGTCTATTAAAACAAAAATATTCTCATTTGCAAACTATTATGAGCTAATTTTTGTAAAACATTGTTCATAAATTAACTAACTTATGGTATGGCAATTCAAACATGGCAGCAATAATTAAAAATAGTACTAATTTATATGCTACATTTAATGGCTTTCTGGGTCATACAAAAGTTCCCTTAGATACAAATTTTGTGGAAAAACAAGAATTGATATCATGTCCGCCTGATTACTTATGATATTGCCATCTGTGCAAAAATCACCAAAATTCTTTTTCCCTCTGCCCCCTGCCCCCTGCCCCCTTGCAGTCCTAATGATAAGTCTTTAACCGGACATGATATGAATACCTATTTGCTCGGTGTTACCAATTGAAATAGCACCACCATGGTAAGCTCGAATTTTCTTGAGGTTTATTTATGCTTTTAACTACAACTGATGTAATTCAAGGATCTATTATTCAATCATATTTGGGAATTGTCACAGCAGAAGTTGTTTATGGGAGTAATTTTCTGCGGGACTTTTTTGCTGGCATTCGCGATATTATTGGTGGACGGACTGGTAGTTATGAGCGACTATTTCAAGAAGGACAAAAAAAAGCGATCGCAGAATTGGAGCAAAGAGCACAACGTTTGGGTGCGGATGCGGTGATTGGGATTGAAATTGATACGGGAACCATTAATGTTGATGAATCCGGTGTATTAATACTAATTACTGCTACTGGTACGGCGGTAAAGATCCAACAATAATACTTATTTAGGGCTTGCTGAATAACCAGAAAAGATTAATTTATCAATGCTTTGAGGCTATTTATTGGGTAAGGAAATGGTATCGTATTAGGATTTTAGGTTGAGAATTCTTGCATCTATAAATTTTTGATGACAAAAGAATAAACAATAAAGAAGCTAAAACTGTTCCCACCTCCCCACCTCCCCTGTTCCCTACCCTCACCCAAAGACTTTTTGTTGCAACCCCTATTTAGGATAACCCTTGTTAATCACTCTCAAAAATTTCACAGCCAAGATGGCTGTGCCACAACCTCTCACAATTAATTAAAAGTACTAATAACACTCCACCACATTAACTTTGACAAGTCGTGGGTGTGAGCGATCCCCGACTTCTTTAAGAAGTCGGGGATCTGGCGAACTACAAAATTTGTTTCTGGAGTTGATTTCTAGATAGTGATCGAGTTAAGGGTTGTCCGCAAACAGTTATTAGTTGCTGAAAAATGACTGAAAACGAGCAAAAATGAAGTAGGTTACATCTGTTTTTGTGATCCAAAAACTCGTATCTTAAAGATTACTGTCAAAAATTTTCCACTGATATGGCTACTAAATTCTCCCAGGTGCTTGTGTTCGCAACTATTCTTGCCTTCATTCTCTGCTTTCCCAAAATGACTGTAGCAGCACCAGCCATATTTGATGCTAACTCTACTGTAATAATTGCCCAAGGGAGTAGAACATTTTCAGAATATGATTTGACTCCCCAATTTCGCCAAAAACTCCAAGGTGTCCGTCAACGGCGTAACCGTGAGATTCAGAAGGTTTTGAGCCAGTCCGAGCGTACTCAACTAATTCACAATTTACGTGCAGGCGATCGCTTCCCCCAAGCTTTAGATAAACTACAATTATCATCAGATAAACGAGAAATGATTAAAGCGATTGTCAAAATTAGCGAACTAAAAACCAAATCGATCTTATCTGGCTATCCCCTTCATTGACTTTAAAAGGGATGTGCAGTTAACTGTACATCCCTTGAACAATAAGAACTATTTAATGGCTGAAATCAGGTTTAGGTCAGCAATAAGCTTTTTTTCTGCTGCTCTTGCTTATATAGCAATGGACATATAGGAATCCGGTTTGAATATTGAAAAAATTAGGTATTCGTAGGGTGCGTTATGACGCTAGTCTAACGCACCTAAATCCTTATATAATGGTGCGTTACGCTCTGCGACAACACACCCTACGTATATTTCAAAAATCAATTAGGATTCCTATATTAGTTAGGACAGTATTGTTCAATTCAATAACTGTCAACTGTCAACTGTCAACTATCAACTGCTAGAATTTTGGATTATTGGCATTGCCAAATCTTGACAGCACCATCCTCACCACCACTGACTAAAATCTTGTTATCGGGACTAAAGGCAAGAGATTTAACCCCATATAAATGTCCGGTAAGGGTACTAATCAATTCTCCATTATCAAGGTTCCAAAGTTTAATAGTTTTGTCTGCACTGCCACTAGCCAGGGTTTTACCGTCGGGACTAATGGATACAGCATAAACTTCATCACTGTGTCCCCGGAGAGTCCAAATTACCTCTTGGGTATTCAAGTTCCATAACTTAATGGTTTCATCTGCACTACCACTAGCAAGTATCTTACCGTTGGGACTAATAGCTAAACCATTGACAATAGATGAATGTGCTTTGAGAGAAACAATTTCTTCTTTGGTCTGGAGATTCCAGAGTTTGATCGTTTTATCGTAGCTACCACTGGCAACTATTTTACCATTGGGGCTGATAGCTAGGGAATTCACCCAATCTCCATGTTCCATCTGCGGTATAGCACCACCGGGAGTCAGGACTAGTTTACCTGTAGCTACATCCCATAATTGAACAGTTTTACCACGATCGCCACTAATTAGTATCTCACCATCTGTACTAAAGACCAGACTATTTATTCCATTAACATGTCCAGTAAATTGACGAATTAGTTTACCTGTTGCTAACTCCCATAATTCAATTGTTCCACCCACACGGCCACTGGCAATAATTTTATTATCTGGACTGATGGCAACCGATTGAACAATACTGGAAATCGCAGCAAATGTGCGAACTAACTCTCCTGTTTGCAAGTCCCAAAGTTTAATATATAACCTTCCCGTAACCAAAAATTGTCCGTTGCTACTTAGGGCGATGGCTGGGGAGTTGTGGTTTAATGTACGGGTACAGCTCAATTTTGCTGCTCCAATCCATACATCATCTGGATATTTATATTGAACCTGTTCGCTTGCCTGATCTAATACTTCTAAATAAGGAATATTATCTTTAGTTGAGGTTAAAATGCTGCCGTTATTATTAACTGTTCCATCAATTGTTATTTTATGCATTATTCAATCCAGTATTGTAGTAAAGTTAGTTTTTGTCTAATGTAATAGCGCAAAAAATTCATACATTCCCACAGGTTCGAGTCCCGATAATTGTTGAGGAAAGTAAAGTTGACGGCATAGCTACCCGTTTAGGGTAACTAGTCCCATTGCAATTTAACAATCGCAACATATATTTGATTTTGCACAACTACTTATTACTTATAGTCGCGTTTTTTTGCGAGATGCGCCACTATTGTTGGACATAAATTTGGACATAACTTTCGATTATGAATAGTTCTGACTCAAGCCAGTATTTTTAATTGAATACTTTCTGTGGAATAATTGGAATTTTTTGATACAGATCAAGTATAGATTTTCTAATACAAAGTATAGAAAAAACTAATTGAAAAAAATTACATAGCGATCGCTAGTATTATGACTGACTATTCGCCGAAAATTTGACATCAACAAAATAAGATTATTTTGTTACACTGTAACCCTCAGTATTTTTCATTCATTGAGAGTTAATGATTCAAAAATCAAGAGTTAAGCAAAGGTTAAAGTTAAATGAGTTGAGATAATGTAAAAATTCAGATAGTATAAAATCATCAACTTACACCCCAGAATATTGCTGATTAATTTAATTGGGTGGGTACACTAATACTCTGATGAAATTGATATTAATTCACTCAGTAGTTATCAGATTTTGGTAACTATTTTTAAACTGTGCCTCACTATTTTTAGCTATGCAAGAGTCCATAAAAGAAACACTTACGTATGCATATTTTCTCGGTTATAACCATTAAATACAACTAAGTCACTAGTGA
>JAAUYD010001252.1_pt1 | contig 14622 bp, 5 predicted proteins | sample 7278101 | NCBI WGS metagenome assembly JAAUYD01 (sample SAMN14350128, study PRJNA611818) | marine sediment metagenome | isolation source: surface marine sediment (0.6m) | place: French Polynesia: Moorea | collected 2018-08
CTGCCGGGTGTCCAGTTGTGATACGCGAGCAGCTGGATGTCGCCGCCGGCGTCGATGACGCTGCCGCGACCGATGGTCGCGCGCACGACCGTGGTCTCGGCGGCGTCGGCGATGCTGGCGCCGACGTCGACCGCGCCGCCGCTGAAGCCGCGTGCCCGGCCGAACGCGTCGGTCGACGCGCCGGCCCTGACGCGCACGTCGTCGGCGACCGTGATGTCATTGTCGTTGCCGATCGCCGCGACCACGGTCGGCGACGTCGTCGCCCGTGCATCCGAGCCGTTGCCCGACAGGATGCCGCCGGCGACGGCCAGCGTGTCGGCGGTGGTGTCGGTCTCGGCGAACGCCGTGACCGCGAGGCCGTTGACGGCCTGGTTCGCGAAGCCGCCGATGCGCACATTGTCGCCGACCACGGCATCCGCGCGTCCGCCGGTGGTCGCGCGCGCGACCGATGCGCCGACGCCGGCCAGGCCGATGCTGGCCTGCAGCGCCTTGGCCTCGACGGCGTGATCGATGCGCCCATCGACGGTGATGTCGCCAGCCTCGCGGACCAGGCTGCCGGCAGCGATCGTCGCCGCGGCGCTGCTCGATTTGTCGACGATCGCGACCGACGCGCCGAGGCCGACCGCGCCGGCACCGCCGGCGTAGGTCTCGATCGAGGAGGTGTTGAGGTCGCGGTCGCTGGCGCGCACGTCGACGTCGCCGCCGGCGCTGACATCGCCGGCCAGCGCCGCCGACACGTCGTCATCGATGCCGACGACGGCGATACCGCCACCCAGCGACACGCCGGCGCTGACGCCGACCCCGACGCTGGTCACGTCGACATCGCCGCTGTTGGCGGCGGTCACGCTGAGCGCACCGCCGGCGTCCAGCCGGCTGCCGCCGCCGACCAGCGCCTGCGCGGTGCGCTGGCTCGGCAGCGGCGTCGCGTCGAAGTCGCCCTTGACGGCGACGGTGGCGCGGCTGCGGTCGCTGTTGCCGGTCGATTCGCCGCTCGCCGACTCGCCGGAGTCGAGCTGGTCGCCGACCGCCGAACGGCTGGCCAGGCGGTCGGCCTCGCTGACCGAGCCGTCGCCGCCGTTGTCCGCCTCGCTGCGCGCGTCACTGTCGGCGCGCGAGCCGACGTTGATCACCGCGACGGCACCGCCGATGCCGACGGTCGCGCCGCCGGCCGCGGCGATCACGATCGAATCGACGTCGCGGTTGGTCGTCGCATCGACGCCGATGTCGCGCCCGGCGTTGACCTCGGCACCGGGTGCGATCTGTGCGCTGGTCGTGTTGCCGGCGACCAGCACGTCGACAGCGGCGCCGACACCGGCCGCACCGAGGCCGACCGCGACGCCGCCGACCTTGCTGTCGCTGCGCAGCGCATCGTTGGCGGCGATGCGCACATCCTGCGCAGTGCCGCCGAGGTTCCGGTTGATTGCGCTACCGCCGCCGACCGTGGCGCTGGTCTCGCCGTTGACGGTCGTCACCGCGACGGTACCGGCGACACCGACCGAGCCGGCCGCCGAGATCGTCGCCGCGTAGTTGTCGAAGGCCTTGGTTGAGTCGGCCAGCAGCACGGTCGTGCCGGCCGCGTCGAGTGCCGACGTGCCGCTGAGCGTCGCCGTCGTGTCGTGGTCGAACGACTGCACCGCGACGCCGGCGCCGATGCCGCTGGCCAGCCCGATCGCGGCGCTGCCGGCGATGACCTGCGACAGCGCGGCATCGTTGGCGGCGACCAGCAGGTCGCCGGTCGACGTCAGGCGGCTGTCGTGCGCGTCGGCCGCGGTGCTGCCGGCGAGGCGCACGACCGACACCGAGCCGCTCGCGCCGACCGTGCCGCTGAGACCGGCACCGACCGTGATCGACTGCACGTCGGACGAGCTGAGCGCCTGCAGCGCCAGGGCCTGCTGGGCGCGCAGCGTCGCGTTGTCGGTGCGTGCGCGCGTCGTGTGCGTGATCACGGTCGTGTCGCTGGCGCCGCCGACACCGGCAGTGCCGCCGAACGCGCCGCCGCCGGCGGCGCCGCGGACCCTGGCGTGATGGTGGGCACCGACCAGCGTCTGCTGGGTGGCCGCCGGCGAGGCGCCGCCGAGCAGTGACGCATCGGTGACGGTCGCCTCGGTGCTGCCGCCGACCAGGTTGACGCCGACCGATGCCGCGACCCCGGCGCTGCCGCCGCCGGCGACGTTGGCGACGATGCTGTCGATCCGGTCGGTCGCCGATGCGACCACGGCGACGCCGTGCAGCGTGCGCGTCGTGCGGCGCTCGGCGAGGTCGCCGCCGGCCGCGCTGAGCAGGCCGCTGTCGACCTGAACGGCGTCGCCGTTGCCGGTGGCCTCGATCCGGGTCGCGCTGCCGGCGACGGCGGCGCGCGTGTCGTTGTCGAGATCGTTGACCGCGACCGCGCCGCCGACCCCGGTCGAGCCGCTCAGCGACAGCACGCCGGCGATGACCTCGATCGCGTTGTCGGCCGTGGCCTCGACCGTCGCGCTGTGATCGGCCGTGATCGTCGCGTCGCCGCTGACCAGCGCCTCGGTGCGGTTGCGCAGGAAGTTCAGCGCGATCGAGCCGGCGAACGCGACGTTGCCGGCGGCGCTGCCGCCGGCCGCGATGGCCTTGATGACGGCGTCGGATGCCGCGACCAGGCGCACCGAGCGGGCCGCGTCGAGCGTCGCGCCGTCGACCGTGACCCGCGTCGTGTCGCGGATCTCGTTGTACGACCCCGACGCGCTGACCGCGCCGCTACCGGCCCCGGCGGCCGCACCGGTGATGACCTGCAGTGTCGTGTCGTTGCGCGCGAACAACTGCACGTCGCCGGCAGCGGCGGTCAGCGACGCACCGCCGTCGGCGACCGCTTCGGTCAGGTTCGGCTCGGCGGCGCCGTTGCCGGTCTTATTGATCGCGACCGAGCCGGACACGCCGACCTGGCCGGCGCCGGCGACACCGGCCGCGATCGCCAGCGTCGCCGCGCTCGCGCGTGCGTTCAGCGTGACGTCGCCGTTGCGTGCGGTCAGGTCGACGCCGGTGGCCCTGGCGCGCACGTTGTTGGTGATGGTGTTGTGCGAGCCGGCTGCGCCGACGGCGGTCCGCGCGGCGCCGGCGATGCCGGCGGCGACCGACAGGATCTTCAGCTTGCTGCTGTCCGCCAGCGGTGCCTCGCTGGTGTTCAGGTCGTCGTTGCCGAGGTCGCTGAGCTCTTCATCGCGGCTCTGCGCGTCGGCGTCGACCGCGGACAACAGGATCGCGGTATCGCTGACGATCGCGACCGGCGTGGCGTCGGCGCTCAGCGTGGCCTCGGTGGTGTTGGCGATCTCGTTGATCGAGACCGCGCCGCCGACGCCGGCGGTGCCCGACGAGAAGCCACCGGCCGCCGCGACCGACAGGATGAAGCTGTCGTTGAGCGCGAGCAGCGCCAGCCGGTCGGCGCGGATCGGCGAGTTGTGCGCGGCCGCACGCGTGGTGTTGGCGATCTCGCTGATCGCGACCGACGCACCGAAGCCGACCCTGCCGCCGAACGCGACCGCGGCGGTGACCGCGCGGATGTCGCTGTCGTCGAGCGCATCCAGCGTGACGTCGCCGACCGGCCCGCCGGCCTGGTTGATCTGCGCGTTGTCGATCAGCGCCAGGGTCTGGTTGCTGATCTCGTTGTAGGAGACCTGCCCGGCGATCGCGAGGCCGCTCGGCTTCGGCGCGGCCGAGCCGCCCGCGGCGATCGACCACAGGTCGCCGACGGTGTCGGCGTCGACGCTGAGCGCGCCGCTGACGTCGACCAGCGCGTCGCTGATCGATGCGCGGGTCGTGCCCGTGATGATGTTCTGCGAGTACGCGCCGGCCAGCCCGGCCGAGCTGCCGGCGACGCTGCTCGCGTACGCGGCGCTGCCGGAGAACGCGAAGATATCGCCGCTGCGGTGCGCGCCGACGGTCAGCGCCGCGGCATCGATCGCGCTACCGTCAGCGACGTCCGCGAACACGTCGGCGGCGATGTCGTTGAACGACACGTCGCCGGCGAAGCCGAGACCGAACTTGCCCTTGCCCTTGTCCTGTGCGCCCGAGGTATCGGTCGCCGACGCGACGCCCGATGCGGTCGCCGCGGCGACGCTGTAGGTCGAGATGTCGCTGAGACCGTCGGCTTCGACCGTGACCGCATTGCCGGCGCTGACCGTGCCGCCGCGCCTGCCGTCGCCGTCGTCGTCGCCGATCCAGGCCTTGGTCGTCGTGTCCGCGTTGGCGAACGAGATCGACGCGCCGATGCCGGCGTTGCCGCCGGAGATCACGGCGCCGGCGATCAGCAGGTTCGAGGCCTCGCTGTCGGCGCTGACGTCGACGTCGCCCGTGGCAGCGACGTCGGCGCTCGCCTCGATACCGGCCGACACCGTGCCGGTCAGCCTGCTGTGGGTCAGCGTGCCGGCGACACCGAGGTCGCTGGTCGTGCCGCCGGCCTTGGCGAGCTGGATCAGGCGCTGCGTCGACTGGGCGGCGACGCTGACATCGTCGGCGGCGAGCCGAACGTCGTCGGCGACCCAGGCCCTGGCGTCGGCGTCGATGCTGACGAAACCGGCCGAGCCGCCGAAACCGCTCCTGCTCGGCGACTTGCCGAGCAGGCGGTTGATGAACGAGAACGGCACGCTGGTGCCGACCGCCTGGACGAAGTTCAGGTCGTGCGACGCGAGCACGTTGACGTCGCCGCTGCTGCCGCGCTGGTTGATCAGCGCGGCACCGTCGATCCAAGCGAGCGCGGTCGCGTCGAGATCGATGACGTCGACCGACGCCGACAGGCTGCCGCTGCGGCCCTTGCTGTTGTTGAACGCGTAGCTGGTGAACAGCAGGTCCTCGATGTTGCCGGTGACGTGGTTCAGCACGTCCTCGAGATTGCCCCAGTCGACGGCCCACGGATATTCCAGCGTGGTCGCCGCGGTCACGTCGAGCGCACTGCCAGTGTCGACCAGTGCGCCCTGGCCGACCCACGCGCGCGCGTCGTTGACGTACTCACCGATCGCGACCGCGCCGCCGAATGCCGCGCCGTCGGAGCTGGTCTGCGATACCGCACCGAGATTGAAATCGTCGTTGACCCGCGCGTCGATGCGGATCGGGCCGCCGGCACGCACGTCGGCGGCGTCGGCGATGCGCGCCCGCACGTTGTTGACCGTGTCGGCGAACGCCAGTGCGCCGGAGATGTTCAGCCGGCCCGAGCGGATACCCGGGAACAGGAAGTTGGCGATCGTCGTGCTGCTGCCGGTGAACTGCGACAGCACGGCCGCGGCCATGTTGCGCTGGATGCCGGCGATCTTGTTGTTGAGCTTGGTGCTGAAGCTGCCGGTGCTGCCGAGCGATGCCGAGTCGGCGCGCGTGACGTTCTGCTCCATGTCGGCCACGGCCGTCACGTCGATCGCGCCGCGACTGTCGACGACGCCGGCGAGCACGGCATCGGTCTCGCTCGCCAGGTCGCTCTGCACGATCGCCAGGCCGGCCGAGCTGCCGCCGACCTGCTCGGCGCTGCCGCTGGTCGCGATGTCGAGATTGGTCGTCGCGTTGACCGCGACGCTGCCGGCCGTGATGCGGGTACTGTTGCCGCTGCCGGCAAAGGTCGTGGCCTCGGTCGTCGACTCGACGTAGGTGAGATCGACGGGCTTGTTCAGCGAGCGCGACGTCGCGCTGATGTCGACGATGCTGTTGGTCGTCGCGTCGATCGCGAGGTCGCCGCCGGCGGTCACGACCGCATTGTCGGCGAGTTCGGCGACCGCCTTCGCGTTGGAGACGCCGTAGCCGATGCTGAACAGCAGGCCGGGGGCGATCTGCTTGGCCTTGGACGTCGCGTCGGCGGCGATGGACACGTCGCCGCTGGCGTCGATCGCGCTGTTGCCGGTGATGCGCACCTCGGCCTGGCTGCTCGACAGCGACACGAACGGCGTCGCGCCGAGATCGAGCACCAGGCTCGTGACCTCCTCGATGTCGATCGAGCCCGACGGGTCGTTCTGCGCTGGCAGCAGCGAGGTGTCGGCGGTCGCGGTCATCGTCACGTCGTTGGCGCGGATCTGCGTGTCGTTGACGCGGATGCTGGCCGTGGCCTGCTTGTCGAAGCCGAGGCGGTCGGCGCCGGACGCGGTCAGCGTGACGTCGCCACCGCGGATGGTCGCGCCGTCGATGTCGATCCTGCCCTGTGCGGTATCCAGCAGCGCATCGAACAGGCCGGCCAACGACGGCGGATTGGCGACGTCGATGATGCTCTCGAGGACGTCGACCATCGTGCCCGACGCGCCGGCTGTCACGTCGATGACCGCACCGTCGGCCTTGAACAGGATGTCGCCGGCCGCGAAGCCGGTACCATTCTGGTTGATCGCATGGGCAAAGATCTGCACACCCGGTGCGACGTTGATCTCGGGGGCCTCGAAGCGCATGTCGCCGGAATCGCCCTGCGATGCCGCGTTGGCATGATCACCGGCGCTGCCGATGTTGCGGCTGGAGATCAGCGTGCCCGGCGCGATGTTGATCTGCTCGTCGGCCTGAAAGGTCTGGTTGCCGCCGCCGCTGAGCTGCGGTGTGTTGATGTTGAGGACCAGCGGGTCGACCAGCGCTTCGCCGTTGCGGCCGTCGCTGGCGCCGGCCTGCAGGCTGCCGCCGTCGATCGTGACCGTGCGCTTGGCGCTGAACTCGGCGAAACCGCCATCGCCCGAGACGTCGCCGCCGCTGACGTCGACGCGCGCCCGGTCGGCCAGCGTCGCATCGCGCTCGGCGAACACGACCACTCGTCCGCCATCGGACTCGCTGCCATTGCCACGTGCCGAGATCACGGCATCGCCGCTGACTGCGATGTCGTTGCCAGCGCGCACCGTGACGCCGCCGGCGTCGAAGCCGTCGGCGCCGTCGCTGCGGATGCTGCCGGTGACGCTGGCGTCGCCGTCGGCGAGGATCCAGATCTCGCCGTTGCGTTCGACCATGTGCGTCGCGTCCTGCAGGCCACCGGTGTTCAGCGGCGCCGCGAGCGCGTGGCCGGCGGCCGGCGCCGGCAGGCTGTCGAGCGCGCCGGCGATCTCGATGTGAGCGCTGCGCAGGCGGATGTCGCCGCGGGCGTTGACCTGGCCGCGGATGTCGATGCGCGCGTTCGGGTTGATCGGCGCGGTGCCGTCGAGGACCTGCTGCGTGGCCGCGGCCGACGGGTTGCCGGCACCGTCGATGAAGCCGTCCATGAACGGTTTGGTCGGCGTCGTGACGCTCAGCGCGCCGACGTTGACGACGCCGCTGGCGCCGACGACGACGCCGTGCGGGTTGGCGAAGTAGACGTTGCCGCCGATCTCGCCACGGTGATAGCTGTTGAGCACGCCGTCGATGCGCGTGCCCTTGTCGTGCACTAGGTTGATCAGGTTCTGCGCGCTGCCCGGTACGTGCAGGTTGACCGTGTTGCCGCGGTGGACATCGAACTTGCTGAACGAGTTGTAGGCATTGGCGCCGCGCACCGTGCGCGTCGTGACGTCGGTGACCGGTCCGTGCACGTGCAGCTGCGTCTGGGTCTGGCCGTCGACGACGATCTGCGCGGCGGCCAGCACCAGGTTGGAGCCGATCAGACACTGCGCCGTGAATACGGCGACCAGTCGCGTGAGCAGGCGTGAGCGCATCCGTGTCATTGGCGTTCCCCGGTCGATGAAAAGGGTCGCAGGCGGGCGGCGCAGTGGCCGCGAGGTGGGTGCGGTGGCGTCGCAGGCAGCGCCCGGGTATGTGGCCGCGCGGGCCCGCAGACGTGGCCGGCGGCAGGTGCGGTCGACGGCAATGGCGCCGGCGTCGAGGCCCACGCCGGGCGTTGGCGATGCACGATCATGATCGACTCCCCAAGCCAGGCGACCGACCCGGCCGCGCGCTGCGGCGACGTCGCGGTCTGGCCCGCGTTATTCGGGTGCGCAGCGGACGCTGGCAGGGCCGCGGTGGCGTGCGTTCCCGTTGTTTTGGCCGAGTGTAAGGGAAATGCGCCAAATCGGGGGGATTTTGTCGGATCGCGGCGCGCCCGCCACCGGGCGAGGGCGGGCGTGACATCGGCGTGCTCGCAGCGGCGCGACCGGGGCATTCGACAGCCTCCTGCAGTGGATCTGCAACGTCTGCCGGGCGGCGCGATCGCCGCTGCGGCCGCGCGTGGCGCGCGCGTGCCGGGCCGCGAGTCGCGCTGGGTCGGGGTTAGCGACCGGCGATCGTGGCCCGGTTGGTGGTAGCACGCCTATCGACCGAGTCGCCAGCATTGTTGTTCTCCGCTCGGCACAGGCGTTGGCTGTGTCGACCCGCGGCCGATAGGCGTGCTCCTGGTATGGGTAAATGCAGCAATGGTGCCATTCTCAAAAATCGCTTATTCGACAGATACCTGGAACGCGCATGAAGCCCTTTCCCGCGCCCGCTGTAAAGGCGCCGGACAGGATTTCGGACGCCGCTTCCTGACACCCGGAAGCGGCTTCGCGGCCGGCGTGTCTGGCATACTGGGAGCAGGGACAGCCGCAGGGGATCGCAGACATGGGTGCAGGAAAGCGCAAGAAGCCGATCCTCGTGCCGGTCGATTTCTCGGCGCACGCGGCCGCCGCGCTGCGCAAGGCCGCCGAACTCGCCGGCTGCACCGGACAGCGCCTGCTGGTGCTGCACGTGATCCACGATCCGGCCGAGATGCCCGGCTATTACGGCCCGGTCGCGAAGAAGAAGAAACTGGTGCGGATCGAGGACCTGGCGCGCGACGCGTTCAGCGATTTCCTGCGCAAGATGCGCAAGGACAATCCCGACCTGCGGCCGCTGCACAAGTGCGACGAGCTGCTCGTCATCGGCCTGCCGGTGACGCGCATCCTCGAGGTCGTCGAGCGTTCCGGCGCGACCATGGTCGTCATGGGCAGCCAGGGGCGCACCGGGCTCGATCACCTGATGCTCGGTTCGAAGGCCGAGCAGGTCGTGCGCCTGTCGCCGGTGCCGGTACTGATCGTCAAGGCGGGGCAGGGCTGACCGCCGGTCAGGCGGGTACGGCCGACGCGAGCGCAGCGGCCAGGGCGGTGGCCGGGGCAGTGACTAGGGCTGTGGCAGCTCGGCGCGCAGTTCCAATGCCTTGCGGTACTGCAGCTGCACGACCTCGAGGTCGATCTTCAGGTGGCGCAGCTGGGCGTGGCGGGTCTCGTCGGCGAGGCGTGACTGCAGATCGTCGCGGCGTTGTCGCAGCGACTCGATGACCTGTTCCAGTTCTTCACGGTGGCCGTGGTCGCTGCGCGCCTCGGGCGAGAATTGCGCCAGCAGGCCGCTGACCAGCTTCTGCGTCTGCATGATCGACTCCGCGTTGCCGGGCGGGCGCCGGCACCTGCGCCGCGCCCTCGAACGCAGATTCTGCAACGCGTATGTGACCCGATTGTGAAGGTTCGATGACGCCGGTGACGGCGAGATGTCAGCCGGCGGCCTCGGCGGCCGCCTCGGGCTCGTCGAGTGCCTGCTGCGCGATCACGGTCTTGGCCATGCGCTTGGCGAAGTAGTAGATGCGCTTCTGCTTTTCGATGATGTCGATCTCGATCGTGTAGGCCGGTATCCGTTTCGGCTCCTGGGCGACCAGGCGGCTGGCCTGGTGGACCGCGGCCGAGTCGCTGAGGCGGTTGATATCGGTCTTCATCGCGATGACCTCGTGCGCGGCGTCGGCATTGCCGGTGGCGACGGCGTCGATCGCCCTCGCCGTCGCGGTCTTGACCACGTCATGGAAGTCGTTCAGCACCCGGCGCGTCGGTCCGCTGATCGACACGTCGGCCTCGATGCGGGCCGTGCCGAGGTCGACCAGGTTGGTCTCGATCGTGTCGCCGATATTCTCCAGGTCGCTGAGCGCCGCCATCAGTTGCAGGAACTCGTCGGTTTGGTCGTCGGTCATCGCGCCTTTGCTGAGCTGGCCCATGTAGTCGAGGATCTGTGCGTACAGCACGTCGACCTCGTCGTCGGTCTCGCGGATGCGCTGCAGCGTCGCGGTGTTGCCGACCAGGATCGCCGGCATGATCTGGTCGAGCATGCGCATGACGACCTCGCCCATGTGCTGCACCTCCATGCGCACGCGGTCCAGCGCCAGCACCGGCGTGCTGAGCAGTTCGGGTTCGAGATAGCGCGCCGTGACCGACAGGATCTCGGCCTCGAACGGCTTGTCCGGGATAAGCCACTCGACCAGCCGGGCGAGCTGCGTGGCCAGGCCGATGAAAAGCAGCGTGTTGGCGACGTTGAAGATCGTGTGCGCGTTGGCGATCTGACGCGGCGCCTCGGCGGCGAGGCGCTCGACACCGGCCAGCTCGGGATGGCTCGGCGAGATCAGCGTGACGATGTCGGCCAGCTGCGGTATGAACACGAACCAGACGACGACGCCGGCGACGTTGAACAACACGTGCACCGCGGCCGCACGGACCGCCTCGCGTGGCTTGCCGATCGCCGCGAGCATCGCGGTCACGCAGGTGCCGATGTTGGCGCCGAACGCCAGGGCGATTCCCGCCGGTAGCGTGATGAAGCCCTGGCTGGCCATGACGATGACGATGCCGGTGGTCGCCGATGACGACTGGACGAGGCCGGTGAAGGCCGCGGCGATCAGGATACCGATCGCCGGGTTCTCCATCTGCTGCATCAGGTCGAGGAACGGCTGGAAACTGCGCAGCGGTTTCATCGCGTCGCTCATGACGCTCATGCCGAAGAACACCAGGCCGAGCCCCATCAGCATCGTGCCGTACTGCTTGATCTTCTCGTTCTTCGACGCGAACAGCATCGTGAAACCGACGCCGATCATCAGCAGCGCGGCCTTGGTCACCTTGAAGGCGACGATCTGTGCCGTGATCGTCGTGCCGATGTTGGCCCCCATGATCACGCCGACCGACTGCGACATCGACATCAGGCCGGCCGAGATGAAGCCGACCACGAGCACCGTCGTGACCGACGAAGACTGGATCACCGCGGTCACGAAGGCGCCGGTCACGGCGCCCATGATCCGGTTGGTCGTCAGGCGCGCCAGGATGTTCTTCATGCGCTGGCCGGCGACGGCCTTCAGCGCATCGGCCATCTGCTCCATACCGAACAGGAACAGCGCCAGGCCGCCGAACAGCTGCATGCCCATGACGCCCCAGTTCATGACCTGGGCCGAGTCCTCGGCGAGGGCCGGTACCGCGAACAGTGCGCAGATCGCGCCCAGCGCGAGCAGCACGCCGGTGCGGAGGTCAAGCGGGTTTAGATTCGGTGTCATCGTGCGGACTGCCTCCGGTCCGGCGTAGGGCGGCCCTTGCCTGGGAATCTCAGCGGCCGAAGCGCAAATTATTTCAGAAATACTGCGCCTGTGTTGCGTCAGGCCTTGTGGCGCGTGCCGGCGTCGCCGTGGCGACGGTGCCAGGTACGGCGATTCGGGTCCTTGGTGGGACGCGAGGTGCCCGACCGCCCGGGGCACGCCGGGCGACGGGCCGGAGCCAGCGTCACGGCATCGTCGGCGATGCCTGACGGCGACCAGTGTCGGTCGGCATGCCCCGTAGCCGCGCCACGCGTGCGGCGGTCACGCATCCGGCGACGAGCCCGACACGGGCCGCTCAGGGTCTGCGCGTGTCCATGTCCGTGCCGTAGGCCAGCGACGAGTCCGCATCGGCAAGCGGTGGCGCGCTCGGCGACGACGGGCGTCCCGAAGCCAGCACTGAGCCCTTTTGGTCAGCCGGCGATCACGAGGCGGACGCCGAGATAGACGATCAGCGTGATCACCAGCGCGGCCATCAGGTTCAGCCACAGGCCGGCGCGCGCCATCTGTGCGACGTTGACGTATCCGGACGCGAACACGATGGCGTTCGGCGGCGTCGCGACCGGCAGCATGAACGCGCAGCTCGCGGCCATCGCCGCTGCGGTCAGCAGCATGCCCGGCGGCGCGCCGGTCGCGATCGCGGTCGCCGCCAGGACCGGCATCAGCGTCGTCGTGACCGCGGTGTTGCTGGTGATCTCGGTCAACAGGATCACGCCGGCGGTGATCGCGAGCACGATGACGACCGGCGCTACGCCGGCGAGCTGCGCGAAGCCCGAGCCGATGAACGCGTCGACGCCGGTTGCCGCGATTGCGCCGGCCAGGCTCAGCCCGCCACCGAACAGGATCAGGATCTCCCACGGCACGTGGCGCGCGGTGCCCCAGTCCATCGCTGCCGTGCGCGGCGACCGGCTCACCGGGATGACGAACAGGATCAGCGCGCCGAGCATCGCGATCGTCGCGTCACTGAGCCCGGCGAGCCCGCTCCAGGCACTGATCTGCGGGCGCAGTATCCACGCCGTCGCGGTCGCCAGGAACACGCCGAGTACGACGCGCTCGCCGCGCCCCATCGGGCCGAGCGCGGCCAGCTCCGCGCGGATCACGTCGCGGCCGCACGGCAGCGGTCGGTCGGAGACGCGAAACGCGATGCGCGTCAGGTAGAACCAGGTCAGCGGCAGCAGGATCGCGACCAGCGGCAGGCCGATGGTCAGCCAGCGCGCCATGCTCAACTCGATGCCGTACTGGCTGCGCAGGAACGCGGCCAGGATCAGGTTCGGCGGCGTGCCGATCAGCGTACCGATGCCGCCGATCGAACAGGCGTACGCGATGCCGAGCACCAGCGCGGTCGCGAACGGTGCCGTCTCGGCGGGTTGGCACGCGCTGCCTGCGGCACCGTTGGCGTCGCGCTGGCGCTCGTTGAGCATCGTCAGGATGCTGGCGCCGATCGGCAGCATCATGATCGCCGTCGCGGTGTTCGAGATCCACATGCTCAACAGCGCCGACGCGAGCATGAAGCCGGCGATCAGGCGGCGCGGACTGGTACCGACGACCAGCAGGATGTGCAGCGCCATGCGCCGATGCAGGCCGAAACGCTGGATCGCCAGACCGATAATGAAGCCGCCGAGAAACAGAAAGATCAGGGCATTGGCGTAGGGTGCCGTTGCGGCCGCGAGCGTCGACACCTCGGCCAGCGGCAACACGACGACCGGCAACAGCGCCGTCGCCGCGAGCGGCACGGCCTCGGTCAGCCACCAGGTCGCCATCCAGGCCGCGAGCGCCGCGGTGATGCGGCCGGCCAGGCCGAGCCCCGCGGCAGCGGCCGGGTCGGCGTCCGGCAACAGCACGAACACGACGACCGCGAGTGCCGGGCCGAGCCACAGGCCGATAGCGGAAACGCGTGCCCGCGTGATCATGGGGTTGTCCGATTGGCGATGCGCGTTCGCGCGGCAGCATCCCGCGATGCCGCGCCTGTCATCAGACTACCACCCGGTCACGGCTTTGCCAGCGTGATCACGGCGCCAGCGGGGCGCGGGTTGACCGGCGTCATAAAGGTCGCGGCGGCGCGACCTGCCAGGCAGCGCCGGCCGCGAACCCCGCGCACCGCGCCGGGCGGCGGTTTACGCGTCGCGCGACGCCGTGTCTGCCTGGTGATGCAGTGCGATGACCTGTTCGAGCTGCAGCACCTCGCTGCGACAGGTCGGGTCGACGCCGGCGGCGGCGATCTGCTCGGTCGTCAACACGCCCTTGAGCGCGTTGCGCAGCGTCTTGCGACGGTGGCCGAAGGTCTTGCGCACGAAGCGGCAGAACGACGGCATCTGCGCCGCGGCCACCCGGGGTGCGGCGAGCGGGACCAGGCGTGCGACGCTCGAATCGACGAGCGGCGGCGGATCGAAGGCGTCGGGCGGCACGTCGAACAACGGTGCGACCGAGCACGAGACCTGGACCATGACCGACAGGCGGCCGAAGGCCTTGCTGCCGGGCTCGGCGGTCATGCGGTCGACCACCTCTTTCTGCAGCATGAAATGCATATCGCCGACGGCCGCGGCGTGGTCGATCAGGTGGAACAGCAGCGGCGTCGAGATGTTGTACGGCAGATTGCCGACCAGGCGCAGCGGGCGCTCGTCGCTGCGCAGCGCCGTGAAGTCGAAGGTCAGCGCGTCGGCATTGTGCAGGTGCAGTGTGCCGAGCGACGCGCAGCGCCGCTGCAATGGCGCGATCAGGTCGCGGTCCAGTTCCACCGCATCCAGTTCGCCGGCGCGCTGCAACAGGCCGCGCGTCAACGCCCCCTGGCCCGGCCCGATCTCGACGATGTGCTGCCCGGGTTGCGGGTCGATGGCATCGAGAATCCGCGTGATGACGCCCTGGTCGTGCAGGAAGTTCTGGCCGAACCTTTTCCTGGGACGGTGGCTCAAGGGGATAACCTACAAATTACAAATCAATTCAGGCGATTATGAAGGAGTGGGTTGGGAATGCCCACGGGGATCAGCGAGTAAGGTCTGCGTGTGACGGGATTCGAACTCTCTTCGATTTTCGCGGCGCTTGAGAAACGTGGCCATTGACCCGGTGTGGCCCAGTGCGCAACCCGGCTCCTGCGAAAATCCTGTTCGGCCTCATTCCTCGGTAGCAGCATCGATCGGTGGCCGGCTGGTGGAACGTCATTTTTTGCGCTTTCCGTGCAAGACTGAGAGCAACAGGTCGGTGGTCAGGTCGGTCATTCGATCGATGTCGACAGGCAGTGCTGGACATGTGATCGAGTAACCCTCGACGACAGGGATGAACAGCGATATGGCCTCCTCCAGTGCCGGTTCATCAACGGCCAGCGGACGAAGCTTGTCCTTGAGGAGCACCGTCAACCTGCTGTAGTAATTCACCAGGTAGCTTTCAATCGCTGCGTTCCGCGTGGC
>JAAUYD010147817.1_pt1 | contig 14622 bp, 14 predicted proteins | sample 7278101 | NCBI WGS metagenome assembly JAAUYD01 (sample SAMN14350128, study PRJNA611818) | marine sediment metagenome | isolation source: surface marine sediment (0.6m) | place: French Polynesia: Moorea | collected 2018-08
GACTGCTGCAACGGCGGCACGGTGATCCCGGGCGCGTTTGACCAGCGTCCGATCCAGGCACGGGCTGACGTGCTCGTTTACACGAGCGAGCCGTTGGAGGCACCGCTGGAGGTTAGCGGCTTCGTCGACGCCGTGTTGTCGGTTTCCTCCGACGCCAGGGACACGGATTTCACCGTCAAGCTGGTCGACGTATTGCCCGACGGCACGGCCTACATCGTCGACGATACGATTCTGCGTGCCCGTTATCGTGATGGCTACGACCGGGAAGTCTTTATGGAAGACGGCAAGATCTATGAAATCGACTTCACGCCGATGACGACGTCGATCGAATTCCAGGAGGGTCACCGTATTCGCGTCGAAGTCTCGTCATCCAGCTTCCCGAAGTACGTGCGTAACTTGAATACCGGCGGCAACAACGTGGACGAGTCGGAAGGCGTGGCGGCGACGAATACGATTCACCACGCGCCCGGGCACTTGTCGTACCTGGTGTTGCCGGTCGTGCCCGGCGAACAGGCCGAATAAGCCCGGACGCTACAACGCCTCGACAATCGTGACGTTGGCCTGGCCGCCACCCTCGCACATGGTCAACAGCCCGTAGCGACCGCCGCGTGCCTTGAGCGTGTTCAGGAGCGTGGCCATCAGCTTGACGCCGGTGGCGCCCAGCGGGTGACCCAATGCGATGGCGCCGCCATTGACGTTGACGCGATCATGATCGCCGTCGAGGTGCTTCAGCCACGCCATCGGCACCGGCGCAAAGGCCTCGTTGACCTCAAAGAAGTCGATGTCGCCCAAGCCGAGGCCCGCTTTCTGCAGCGCCTTTTCCGTCGCAAACAGCGGCTCCTCGAGCATGATGACCGGATCGCCCGCTGTAATCGTCAGGTTCACGATGCGCGCCATCGGTTCCGCGCCATGATCCTTTACGGCCTGCTCCGACATGATCAGCGCGGCTGAACTGCCGTCGCAGATCTGGCTGGCGTTGCCGGCCGTTATGACGCCGCCGTCGGTCAGCGGCTCGAGCTTGGCAAGCCCGTCCATGGAGGCGTCGAAACGTATGCCCTCATCCTTATCGTGGGTGACGGTATCGCCTTCCTCCGTTGCGACGTCGACAGGCACGATTTCGTTACTGAACGCACCGGCCTCCGTCGCCGCGGCAGCTCGTCGGTGACTCTCCAGTGCAAACTCGTCCAGCGACTCGCGCGAGAATTCATACTTGTCCGCGATCATCTGTGCGCCGACGAACTGCGAAAAGAACTTGACGCCGAAACGCTGCTTGATCGCGTCGCTCCATGGATCCTTGCCCTGTTCCAGCAGCGCGTTGCTGCCCATCGGTGCGCGCGTCATGCTCTCGACGCCGGCGGCGATAACGACGTCCTGCGTACCGGACATGACGGCCTGCGCAGCAAACTGGATGGACTGCTGGGACGATCCGCACTGTCGATCGATCGTCACGGCCGGCACGCTGTTTGGCAGGCTCGATGCGAGCACGCTGTTTCGACCAACGTGGTTCGATTGTTCGCCAGCCTGCGTTACGCAGCCCATGATGACGTCATCGATAGCAGTAGGGTCGATACCGTTTCGTTCGACGAGGGCATCAAGGCTAACGGCGCCGAGATCGGCTGCATGCAAACCGGATAAGCGGCCCTTCCTGCGGCCACCAGCGGTTCTTACGGCGTCGACGATATAGGCGACAGTCATTTCAGTTCTCCAGGCAATACATCGGTTTTAGCCAGAGCGACCGGAAAGGCGCTCATTCAATATCATTCTAGTCTCGTTCATGCGCTGTTGCTCGCACCGTCCGTTCCAGTGCGCGTCTCGACAAGATTGGTCGACACACAGCTGAACACAACGTCGTCATCCTGGTTCAGCAGTTCGTACCGGTAGCGTACGACACCGCGGCCGGGGTCCTTGTTCGACAATCGCTTGTCGAGACAGCAGCTCCGCGCACGAAGTTCGTCCCCGCCTCGAACGGCCAGCGGCCAACGTACATCGTCCCAGCCCACGCCACAGATCCACGCAATGTCATGCGCAATGCGGTGATCCAGCTGTCGCCAGAGCACCATCGTGTACTGTCCGCTTGCTATGACGTCGCCGAAACGTGACTCAGCCGCGGCGGCCTCATCGGCATGAAAGTACTGCGGGTCGAAGCGGCGCGCGAACTCGATCATCTCGTCGCGGTCAACGGTCATCGGCGTCGAGACTTCGACCTTGCCAACCTCGAGGTCTTCGTAAAAACGTTTCCGTTCAGACATTTACCGCTTTCGCACCTGGTAGCCGAGCTGCGGAAAGTGCACATTCAGATCGCCGACCCGATCGTCTGTCCGCCGGATCTTGATGCTCGAGAAGTCGAGATTAAGCAGCTCGCCGGCGACCTCGTCCCGTCCATAGTCGTCCGCCGAGACGACGACCGCGTCCCCTCGCGCAAGACCCAGGGGATTATCGGCCATGACCGAACCTTCATCGCCGGGGCTCGTCGATCTCGCGATGCCCAACGCTTCGTCCGCGGGTATGTCCTCAGAATCTCCATGCCCGATCGTCGCCATTCGGCCGGACCATCGATTGATGAGTGCGAACGGCGCCAGCAGGGATTCGGCACTTGGTACGTTCGCGCGCGTCATCCAGATCACGAACCAGGCCTGGATGTCGGTGTAGCCGGGTGCATTTCCGTCGAGATAGTCGCTGTCGCAGGACAACGCATCTTCCAGCAGCGCGCAGTTTGCCTGCAACTGCATGCGCGCCGCCGGCAGGGACTCGGCAAGCTTGCCGAAGTCCATGAAGTTGAAGAACGCCTTGCGATCCTCGATGACCACATCGGGCACCTGTGGGTTCTCGCCCATCGACAGCGCGGCACCCGGCTCGAAGAAGGTCTTGTCGCCCCAGCGGCTGAGCGCCAGCGTCAATCCACGCTGTCCGGAAGGAAACAGAGGCGGGGCCGGGGTGCGCCGGTCGATCTCTTGTGCGATCAGCGACGTATCGCAATAGATGTCGGCGCCGATCTGCAGGACGGGCGTCTTGCGATAGCCGCCGGTCAGGCAGGTCAGGTCTGGTTTCGGCATGATCATCGGGATCTGCACGGACCGCCAGGCGAGCTGTTTCAATCCGAAAACCAGCCGCACCTTCTCGGCGAAGGGCGACGCGTCGAAATGATGCAATATGTACTGACTCAAGTAAGATTCTCCGGGCCTGAACGGGGAAAAGGAATGACATTGTGGCCGGCCAATTGACACTCAGCGATGCGGCGAGCCTGTTGCGTCCCGGCATGACGGTGTTCATTCACGGCACGGCGACCGAGCCACGCGCATTCGTCGATTATCTTGCCGCGCACCCCGAGCACCTAACCGGCGTACACCTGCTGACGAGCTTCATTCCGGGCATCAACTCGGTCTCGCTGGCCGGTCTCGCGGCAGACTCGAAGCTGACGACCTTCATGGCCCAGCCCGTACTTGCGGATGCGATCGAGCGGGGCGACGCCGAGGCGCTTCGACTGCAGTACTCGAAGGTCCCGGGCTATCTTCGCGGCCTCGAACGACTCGATCTTGCATTCTTCCACGGTCGACCGTTGCCGGACGGAGACGTCTCTACCAGCGTATCCGGCGAGTTGATCCCGACGGCGTGTGAGAAGGCCGAACGCGTATGCGTCTTTGAGAACGCGTCGCTGCCAATTCCCGTCAACGGCTGTGTCATCGCTTCGGACCGGATCGACTATCGCGCATGCAGCGCAGGCGAACTGATCGAATACCCTGGAGCGGTTCGGGCCGACGACGTCTCGTCGGGCATCGCCCGTCACGTCGCGACACTGATCAAGGACGGCGATGCGCTTCAGACCGGCATCGGTGTCATTCCTGGTGCCGTATTCGCCGAACTCAGGACGAGACGCGGACTTCGGATCAACAGTGGCATGGTCGGCGACTCGGTCATGTTGCTTGCCGAGGCGGGTGTCCTGGCGGCGGACTCTGAGCACCTCTACGGCATGGCGCTTGGCAGCCAGGCACTGTTCAAGTGGCTGGACGGCCGGCCGGGTTTCCGGGTGGGCGACGTCGCTGAAGTGCATGACGTTGAGCGTATCGCTACCGTCGAGAATCTCGTCGCAATCAACAGCGGCATCGAAGTCGCGCTGGATGGCAGCATTAACGCCGAGCAAATCGGGCCGCGTGTGGTCAGTGGCCCCGGCGGCCTGCCTGACTTTGCGACAGGGTCGTCGCGAGCGCCGGGCGGGCGCAGCGTAATCGCACTGCCTGCCGCCAACACCCGCAAGGGCGTGTCCCGTATCGTCGCCAGGCTCGCCAACCATGAATCGCCGACCGTCGCGGCCGGGGTTGCAACGCACATCGTTACGGAATTCGGCGTCGCTGCTATCGGTGACACGACGCCCGCAAAGCGCGCGGAGCGCCTGATTGCGATCGCTGACCCTGCTCATCGAGACGAATTGTCAGCAGCTCTCGCGCTTACGCGTTGAGCAGTTCACGCAGGCACTGCTCAAGATATTCGAGCAGTCTCTCGACGTTTTTGGGTTCATAGTGGGTCAGGTGACTGATCGCCAGGCCCTCCATGATGGTCTCCGACAGGTCCAGCGCCAGGTCGAAGGCCTCCCGCTTGCCGTCCCACTCCGGGAAGAGTTCCTCTGCCGTCTTGTACCACATGACCGCGAACTCCTTTTGCACGGGGCGGAGGATGGCACGCAGCTCCTTGTCCGTACGCGCTGCTACCGACAGTTCGAAGAATGCGACGAACATCGGGTGCCGGACGTGGCCCCAGTAGGATTCGACAGCCAGCTTGACGCGATCCGCGTCCTCCGGGAGCTCGGACATCGAGCGGCGAAATGCCGACAGGCGCTTTTCGTGCAGGAACTCCACTGCAGCCTGGACGATGTCCATTTTCGACGGAAAGTGATGCAGCATCGCGCCGCGGGACAGGCCGGCCTGAGCCGCAATATGCGTCGTCGTCGTGTTCGCGTAACCGAGTTTGACGAAGGCCTTGATGGCCGCTTCGACGATCTGGTTTCGCGTCGAAGCGCTCTTCTGCGCCTGCCAACTGTCCGGATTCTGCGCCGATGGTTTCGACTTCTTGCCCGTCTTTACACTCATTGATATCACCCCGCGCCGGCGTCGCCGGTTCCCCATTACTTTCGCGCCTTGGACAAAAAAAGTCAAAGCGGATTGAAACCGGATGGGTTGACTGGTATATCTGGCGACTCTCGGAGAAGGGTGAGAAACAATGGGTCGAGTAGACGGAAAGGTCGTATTAATCACGGGAGCCGCATCGGGCCTGGGACGTGCTGACGCCGAACACCTGGCCGCCGAAGGTGCGCGGCTGGTGCTGACAGACGTTAACGCCGAGGCGGGCGAAGAACTGGCGGAAACGCTGCGCGGGCAGGGTAACGAAGCCATCTTCCTGCACCAGGACGTTGGCGATGAAGCTCGCTGGGACGAGGTCATCAAGGCCACCGACGAACACTACGGACGCCTGGACGGTCTCGTAAACAACGCAGGCGTAGTCGTCATCGCGATGCCGGAGGACACGACCCTGGAGCAGTTCAGGTTCATCAACAAGGTCATGTCCGAGGGCGTTTTCCTGGGCTGCAAGGCCGCCCTGCCCCTGATGCGCAAGAGCGGCGGCGGCTCGATCGTCAACATGTCCTCGGTGGCGTCACACCTGGGCTATCCGGTCTTTTTCGCTTACTCCGCCGCCAAGGGCGCCGTTCGGGCGATGACCAAGTCGCTGGCGGTGACCTGCCAGATGATGAAAGACAATATCCGGGTCAACTCGGTGCACGCCGGGGCGATCGACACGCAGATGGTCCGGACGGCGAACGAGGCACTCGGCATCGAGCCCGACCCGGAAGATCCGGTTGGCATCGGCGAACCGTCCGATGTCGCACACATGGTCGTCTACCTGATCTCGGATGAGTCGAAGTTCGTGAACGGCGCTGAGTTGTTGATCGACAACGCGCTGACCGTTCAGTAACCGGAGAAGACAATGGACCTTGGACTACGAGACAAGAACGCAATCATCACCGGCGCGACGAAAGGCATCGGCCGGGAGATCCTTGAGCTGCTTATTGCCGAGGGCTGCAACGTTGGAACCTGCTCGCGCTCGATCGAAGACGTCGAAGCGACGCTCGAAAAGTGTTCCACGCGAAAAGCGCAAGTCTACGGTGACGTCTGCGACATTCGAGACAAGGAAGAATACGAAGCGTGGATCGAGAAGATGGTCGAGACGATGGACGGCGTCGATATCTTCATTCCGAACGTCAGCGCCGGCGGCGGCATGGACAGCGAGAAGAACTGGTGGAAGAACTTTGAGGCCGACGTGCTCGGCACCGTCAGGGGCTGCGAGGCCGTCATCCCGCACATGAAGGAGTCCGGCGGCGGCGCCATCACAATGCTGGGCACGACGGCGTCGCTGGAAACCTTCGCCGGACCGCAGGCCTACAACGCGATGAAGGCATCGCTGTACACCTATGCGAAACAGCTCGGCCAGTTCCACGGCAGGGACGAGATTCGAGTCAACATCGTGTCACCCGGGCCAATCGAATTCCCGGGCGGCAGCTGGGACATGATCAAGGACACGATCCCCAAGTTTTACGAAGCGACGTTGCGCGACCACCCGACCGGTCGGCTAGGCAAACCGCAGGAGGTGGCGAAGGCGATCGTATTCCTGTCGAGCCCGGCGGCGTCCTGGTGCAACGGCTCCAACCTGGTCGTCGACGGCGGATTCACGAAAGCGGTGCATTTCTAAACGTGCTGAAGAAGTCCTACAAGAAGGTCGACCGGGTCAAGGACGCGGTCTCCGGCGGCACCCCGATCGATCACGTGCCGCCGCCCGACGATCTCGGCTACGACATGATTCCGAAGGAACGCTACACGTCCGAGGAATACATGCAGCGCGAATGGACGCACATGTGGACGAAGGTCTGGCTGCTCGCCGGCCTGGCGCAGGACCTGGCAGAAGCCGGCGACTACATCTGCACGGAGATCGGGCGCGAGTCCGTCATTGTCGTGCGCCAGAAGAACGGTGGCATGAAGGCCTTTTACAATGTCTGCATGCACCGCGGTAACCGCCTGGTCGCCGAAGGCATGGACAACGCCGAGACATTCAAGTGCAGCTACCACGGCTGGGAATACGGGCGCGACGGCCGATTCGTCAACCTGCCCAATGGTGAGTTGTTCCCGCAGGGCAAACCTTGCAAGGGCCTCGTCGAATTGCCCTGCGGCGAATGGAACAGCCTCGTGTTCTTCAGCCTCGACCCGGACGTGATGTCGCTGGAAGAGTACATGGCGCCGATCGCCGGCCATCTCGAGCCCTATCACTTCGAACGCATGGTCGTAACCAAGGACGTGACCATCGAGTGGAGCTGCAACTGGAAAGCATCCGTCGATGCATTCAATGAGACCTACCACGTCGCGGCAACGCATCCACAGCTGCTGTGGTACCTGAATGAAATGGACATCCAGATCGACTGCTACGAGCGCCATTCGCGTTATCTCGTCCCATTCGGCATGACCAGCCCACAGATCAAACGAATCCCGGAGATTCCGCCGCCGCTGAAGTTCATGATGCACGAGGCGGGACTCGACCCGGCAAGCTACGAGGGACCGGTCGACGGCATTCGAAAGACTGTACAGAAGCACCTGCGCGAAACGGCAGGCGAGAAAGGTTTCGACTTCTCGGAGTTGAATGACGACCAGCTGACCGACGACTTCAACTACCTCGTTTTCCCTAACCTGACCTTCAATACGCATGCGGACCACCTGATGCTGTTCCGGCATCGGCCGCACCCTTCTGACCCGAACAAGATGTTCTTCGACACGTGGACGATTCAGTACATCGTCGACGACGAAGAATTGCCGACACGTCGCCCGCGACACCGACACGTCAAGGAAGGCGAAAAGTCATTAGGCATGGTGATCGACCAAGACGGCGGCAACCTGCCGAAGGTCCAGGCGGGTATGAACAGCGCCGCCTATGAAGGCCTGTGGCTGGGCGACCTCGAAGTGCGCATCCGGCATTTCCACCAGACGCTGGACAGCTACCTCGAAGACTGACGCGCCAGCCCGGGCGGCTCGAATCAAGCATTGACAGACAGGTCCGACCCCCGGTCTGGTCTGCGTTTCTATTCGCCCGACAAATGAATGCGGAAACAGCCGTCTGCAGCCGCCTGCCAGTCCTTAACCGGGTCAGAAAAAAACAGTCAGGCTTGTTTCTTTTTTGACGCTCGACTTGTACAATCGTGAGCTCCAGCAAGGTTCGCCGTGAGGGGACGGAAATGGCGCTTGATAAGACCAGACTGCTCGAAGCCTATCGAGTGATGAAGACCATTCGCGAGTTCGAAGAGCGCCTCCACGTCGAGATCGCGACCGGGGCGATTCCCGGGTTCACGCACTTGTACAGCGGCCAGGAAGCGGTCGCCGCTGGCGTCTGCATGCATCTCTCAGACGACGACTACATTGTCTCCACGCACCGGGGCCACGGTCACTGCATCGCCAAAGGCTGCGACGTCATCGGCATGATGAAAGAAATTTACGGCCGTGCCGATGGGCTGTGCAAAGGCAAAGGCGGCTCAATGCACATTGCGGATTTCGACAAGGGCATGCTCGGCGCGAACGCGATCGTGGGCGGCGGCCCACCCATTGCGACCGGCGCAGCTATCGCGACCAAGCTCGATGGAAACGGCAAGGTAAGCGCGTCGTTCGGCGGCGACGGCAGCTCCAACCAGGGCACCGTGTTTGAAGCGATGAATCTTGCGGTCGTACTGAAGCTCCCCACCCTGTTCGTCTACGAAGACAACGGCTATGGCGAACATACGGGTACGTCGTATGCCGTCGGCAGCGACGACATCGCCGGGCGTTGCGAGGGCTTTGGCATGACGGCGAAGAAGGTCGACGGCGGCGATTTCTTCGCCGTATACGAGGCAGCCGGCGAATTGTTCGACCAGTTGCGCGCCGGCGATGGCCCGGCAGCTCTCGAGTGCACGATCACTCGCTTTTACGGCCACTACGAAGGCGATCCGCAGCGCTATCGAGCCAAGGACGAGGTCGCGAACTTCCGGGAGAGCAAGGACTGCCTGAAGAACTTCCGCCAGAGAGTCACCGACGGGGGTCTGCTCGACGACAGCGACCTCGACGCGATCGATGCCGAGGTTGCCGAATTGATCGATCGTGCCGTCGAAGAGGCGAAAGCGGCGCCGGCGGCGCCGATCTCGGAACTCGAAACCGATGTCTACATCAGCTACTAGGAGGTTCAGGGCATGCCAGTAAAATCCATGCGCGATGCGCTGAACGAAACACTCCACGCCGAGATGGCGCGCGACGAGAAGATCATAATTCTCGGTGAAGACGTGGCGGGCGGAGCCGGCGGCACGGGTGTCGAGGAGGCTGCCGGCGGTATCTTCGGTGTCAGTGCCGGGCTCTACACCAAATTCGGCAAAGAGCGCGTCATCGATACGCCAATCAGTGAATCGGCCATCATCGGCGCCGCGGCGGGCGCCGCGCTTGCCGGCTACCGTCCGATAGCCGAGCTGATGTTCGCCGACTTCATCGGCGTCTCGATGGACCAGCTGTATAACCAGATCGCCAAGTTTCGTTACATGTTCGGCGGCAAGACACGCTGCCCGGTCGTCGTGCGCATGCCGACCGGCGCGGGCATGAATATGGGCGCGCAGCATTCGCAGACGATCTATCCGATCGTGACCAGCGTACCCGGATTGAAGGTCGTGATCCCGTCGAACCCGGCGGATGCGAAGGGCCTGATGACGACGGCGCTGCGCGATGACGACCCGGTGGTGTTCTTCGAGCACAAGGCGCTGTATCCGCGCAAAGGCGAAGTGCCCGACGGCGAATACATGATCCCGTTTGGCGAGGCAGCGCTGGTTCGCGAAGGCGAGGACGCGACCGTCGTCGCGATCGCCCGCATGGTGACCTTCGCCGAGAAGGCGCTGGACGGACTCGAAGCCAACGGCATCACCTGCGACCTGATCGACCCGCGGACCACGTCCCCGCTCGACCTCGACACGATACTCGAGAGCCTCGAGGGCACTGGCCGACTCGTCATCGTCGACGAGTCACCGCCGCGATGCAGCATCGCGTCGGACATTGCGGGGATGGTCGCCTCCGAAGGCTTCGACCTGCTCAAGGCGCCGATCCAGATGGTGACCGCGCCGCACACGCCGGTGCCGTTCGCCAAGGACCTGGAGCGAGCCTACGTGCCAAGCCCAGACGATATTTCCGCAGCGATTCGCAAAGTGGTGGCCTACTGATATGACGATTCACGCGATAACCGTGCCCAAGTGGGGCATCGAGATGCAGGAGGCCACGCTGTCCGAGTGGAAGGTGGACGTGGGCGGAACGGTCGACAAGGGCGATGAGATCGTCGACCTCGAGACGGACAAGATCGTCAACACGCATGAGGCGCCCGCCTCCGGGACGTTGAGGCGAATCCTCGCTGACGTCGGTGACGTGTATGACGTCGGCGTTCTGCTTGGCGTGCTGTCGGATGCCGGTGAGTCAGAGGAGGAAATCGACGCCTTCGTCGAGAGCTTCGTACCGGTGGACGCCTCCTTCGACGGATCCGGCAGTGCCGAGGCAGAGCCCGAATCTGCGCCGGAACCCGAGGCTCCTGCCCCAACACCTGCAGCAGCGCCTGCGACCGGCGGACGCGTGCGCATCAGCCCGATCGCGAAACGGCTGGCAGAAGCCAATGGCCTGGACTACACGTCGATTGTCGGCACGGGTCGCAACGGCCGCATATCGAAGGAAGACGTCGAGGCAGCGCTAGCCGCACAGGGCGCCGGACAACCCATCAAGCGCAGCGGGATGCAGAAGACCGTCGCGTCGCGCATGCAGGCGGCAAAGCAAGCCATCCCGCACTTTTACCTCGACATCGACATCGAGTGCGATGCCGCGCAGGCACTGCGAGCGGACTACAACCGCGCCAACGACTGCAAGGTCACGTTGAACGACGTGTTGATGCGCGCCGTCGCGGTAGCGCTAAAAGACTCATCATCGGTAAACGTCGTTCTGAAAGACGACGAACTGTACCCGGCTGATGACGGCGTAGGCGTCGCGATTGCCGCGCCGGATGGCCTCGTCGCACCGGTGCTAAAAGACGTCGCGCGTTCCGACCTGAAGACGATCAGCATCGGCGTGCGGCGACTTGCCAACGCCGCGAAGGAACGCACGCTCGAAAAGGACGACATCACGGGCGGCGCAACAACGGTGTCCAACCTCGGGATGTTTGGCGTCGACGGCTTCACGGCCATCATCAACCCGCCGCAGGCGTCGATCATCGCTGTCGGACGTGCCAGCCAGCAGGCCATCGTGCGAGATGGCGAACTCGCGGTCGCAACGATCATGCGTGTGACGCTGTCCTGTGATCACCGCGCCTTCGACGGTGCCGCGGGTGCGGCGTTCCTGGGCAAACTGAAAGAGACGCTCGAAAGCCCCGCCCAGCTTTTTGATTGAGACTGAAACGCTCTACGGTGTCAGTTCTTAGTTCCCTGTCCGCCGAAACATGCCGGAGAGAACTACGAGTTTCCTCTCGGACACGCTCAGAGTGAGCTGCGCCTCGGCAGAAGGACAACAAGCTTCATCCCCTGGCAGGTGTTTTCTACCGAAGATCGTAACCCTACCCATACCCGGCGAAACTGAGTAGCGACCGGACGTCTTCGCTACCAATTCCGATTGAGGAATTACGAACTCGTCTGTCCAGGTTTCGGACTCAGACAAATAGGCAACAACGTGCAACTTTTCGAGTTCTGAGTCATCGTCGTCGGTAGATTCGATAGAGTAGACAAGCAATTTGTCTTGATGAACGTCATTATCGAAGTGCGCGTCCAGTATCATCGGGGGCCTTTTGACCTGCGTACCTTCGGGAACATGGGCTTCCAGATATCGCTCCGCGATCAGGTCACTAATCACTAACCGCGGATTATCCATCGAAAAGATAACTGTCAAGAAGACTAGCTCAATCATTGCACCCTCCCGTTCGACTGTCCTCGCAATATTCTATGCACAAGCACTCACACGGGACTCTATTGTCGCCAGCGTCACTCGGTCGCGATTTATTCCGCCATCAACGCATCCAGCATCTCGATGAGTTCTTCCCTGCTCAACGTGTGTGCCTGCCTCTCATTGAGCTGGACCATCTCCTGCATGGCTTTTTCTACAGTGCGTTTAGCCGTTTCTCGGGTTCCGACAATCATGTAGCGCGTCTTCGGGTTGTCGGACTCGAGAATGTCGATGACCGCGCTGGCGATTTCTTCAGGGACGTTATTCTTCAGGTCGTAGTTTCCTTCGTCCTGTAAAAGCCAACTCTGCTCCCATTCTTCCTTGTACAGTGATTCGTCAAAGTCAAAACCATTGGCCTTCATTCGATTGTAGGTCGTCGTGCCGATCTTCGAGTTGAATCCACCCGGCTCGATGATGCTGACGTGCACATCGAACTTCTCCATCTCGGCCGCCAGCGAGTCCGTAAACGCCTCCATCGCATGTTTGCTCATGCTATAGGGTCCGTAGAACACGCCCGACAGGATGCCGGAGATCGAACCCGTCGTCGTTATGCGCCCCTTCGACTCGATAATCAAAGGCGCAAAGGCCTTGGTCACCCGATACGGACCCATGACGTTGACATCCATGACGAAGTCGACGTCGGATTCCGGGATTTCAGCCAGCGGCCCCAGCACAGCGACGCCCGCGTTGTTGACGAGGCCATAGAGCCCCCGGCCTCCCTTGCGAACGGTCTCGACGGCTGCGTCGATCTCGGACTGGATGGTAACGTCGAGACGAATCGCCTGGATGTTGTCGATTGCGTTCAACTCATCGAGGTCCGCCTGCTTTCTCGCAGTCGCGTAAACAAAGTAGCCTCTTTCAGCGAGCGTCTCAGCGATGACGCGGCCGCTGCCGGAACTGGCGCCGGTCACAAGTACGGCCTTCTGGGCCGCTTCCTGCGCGACGGCGACACCCGACAATGCGAATGCTACGAGCGCAATAAACAATCGATGGTTTTTCATGACAATGTCCGTGTGACTTGGGTTGTTGTTCTTCTTGCCACATTCAACTCCGCAGCGCGCAGCCGGGAGCCGAAAGCTCCTCGCAGAGTGCCAGAGACGGGGATCGTTTGCGAATACGCACGACAGCAGTCAGAAGCGATCGATGACTGTCACGCCGGTGCTCTCAAATCTGTCCATATCGGGAAGCGCCGCGATCGCTTCATCCAGGTCGATGGTCTTCCCGATCAGCAACTCGGGCTGCAATTCGCCATTGCGAATCATATCCAGAATCTCAGGATAACGATGCGCCTGCATACCGTGCGAACCGATCAACTCCAGTTCTTCCGCAATGACCCGGTCCATCGGCACCTCGGGGTTGCCGTCGCCGCCCACCATCAGACCTACCTGGATATGCTTGCCGCGCTTTCTCAAGCCCCCGATCGAGTTTGCACACGTGACGCCGCTACCCAACGCGTCCATCGATAGGTGTACGCCGCCGTTCGAGACAGCTCTGACGCTGTCGATGACGGATTCGGTTTCACTGGCGTTGATCAGCATGTCAGCACCGATCTGCTCCGCAAACTCGAGCGTCCGGTCGTCGATGTCGACGGCGATGACACGAGCGTTCAGCGCTTTGGCGATCATGATGGCCGATAGCCCGACACCGCCGCAGCCGTGGACCGCTACCCACTGGTCGGCCGAGACCTGGCCCTGGTATACGATCGCCCGAAAGGCGGTGACGAAACGGCAACCCAGGCCCGCCGCTGTGACGAAGTCGAGTTCCCCGGGCAGACGAACGAGGTTGACGTCTGCGTAGTCGATCGCGACGTACTCGGCGAACGAACCCCAGTGCGTGAAGCCAGGCTGGAACTGGTTGTCGCAGACTTGCTGGTTACCGGAGTCACATTGAGGACAGCTGCCACAGCCGCACACGAACGGCAGCGTGACCCGGTCTCCTGCTCGCCACCGCTTCACCTTCGGGCCGACGGATTCGACGACGCCTGCGAGCTCATGCCCCGGGACATGCGGCAATCGGATATCGGGGTCGTGTCCCATCCAGCCGTGCCAGTCGCTGCGGCATAGGCCGGTAGCCTTGACGGCGATGACGACGCCACCCGGAGGTGGTTCCGGGTCGGGCAGCGTTTCGATCGCCAGCGGCCCGCCAAACTCGCGATAGATTGCCGCCTTCACCAGCTACGCCGCGCTACTGCTCGAAGCTTCTCGTCTCACCAGGCTCGGTGAAGATATCGAGCCCCTCGAACTTCGGCTCTCGCTCTTCCGGGTTGTCCGGAATGCTCTTGAACACGTGCATGCCGATCTCGTGTTCGGCGTCCACATGCTCGTCGATTACGTGTTGGCCCTTCTCTGACAACATCAGCCACACCGGCACCAGGGCAAGATCCGACTTTTGCTTCTGCCAGTATTCGTCGTGCACCTCGTAATGCTCCTTGCCGGAATCGGCGTCGCCAAGGTGCATGACCGTCGCCGAATCATCCAGCGTAACCCGGTAGACGATGTTCTCTGTGTCACTGTGACGGTTTGGCCAGCCGGCATGGGCAATGCGAACCGCTTCTATGAACAGTCCTTCCAGTTCGAACTCCAGCGCCTCGCTGTCGCGCTCGAGATCTATGGCATGGATC
>JAAUYD010176056.1_pt1 | contig 14620 bp, 14 predicted proteins | sample 7278101 | NCBI WGS metagenome assembly JAAUYD01 (sample SAMN14350128, study PRJNA611818) | marine sediment metagenome | isolation source: surface marine sediment (0.6m) | place: French Polynesia: Moorea | collected 2018-08
GATGTGGTGTGCTCGGCGAGAATCTCCGCGAGTTCGGCGTCGGGTGCGGCGTCCAGCGCGTTGTTTAGGCCGCGGGCCAGACGCTTGGTGTGTTGCGGGTCGTTGGTACTCATCGGTTGCCACATACTATTGAATTTGACTTCGAATGCAATATATTCTCCGCGACATGACCGTCCCGATTTCCAACAGCAAAAGGCATTTCGAGGGTTTTCGCTCGGCGCTCTACGATTGCGAGGCCGGGCTCTTGCCCGCGCAGCTCGAGTTCTTGTGCAGCGTGGATTGCGCGGTGCGGCTCCCGCACCCGATCGGTGACGTCACGGGGGGCGACGGCCTCTATGCTGCGGGTTACGGGCCGCTGCTTGAAGCCATACCGGATCTCGAGCGGCGAGACTATATCGTCGCGGGCGCAGTCGACCGCGGCGAGCACTGGATCGGTTGCGGCGGATACTACACAGGCGTCTTCGAGCGAGCCTGGCTCGATATCCCGGCAACCCGCAACCTCGTCACGATCCGCTATATCGAGTTTTTTCGTCTCGAAGGCAGCAAGATCGTCGAGGCGAAGCTGCTCTGGGATATACCTGCCCTGATGATGCAGGCAAACGCATGGCCAATGGCGCCGAGCCTTGGTGTCGAGTTCAGCGTACCCGGGCCCGCGACGCAGGATGGCATTGTTGACAGCGACCCGGCCGTCTCCGCCGCCAATATGGCGCTTGTCAATGCGATGGTCGACGGGCTGCGCAGGTTCGCTGAAGGTGGCGCCAAAGCGATGCAACTCGAGAAGTTCTGGCATCCGAAGATGAACTGGTATGGGCCGGCCGGCATCGGTTCGAACCGGCGTTTGTCCGGGTTCCGCAACTGGCACCAGATCCCGTTCCTCAAAGCGATGCCGAATCGCAGTAGCGATACGGCAAATGGCGTCTATGATTGCTACTTCGCCGACGGCAACTACGTCCTTTTCTGTGGCTGGCCAGCGATGAAGGCGACGGTGACGGGTGATGGCTGGATGGGAATTGCCCCGGCCGGACAGGAGCTCGACATGACGAGCCTGGACATATGGCGCTGCGAGAACGGCCTCATTCGCGAAAACTGGGTCATGATTGACCTGCTCGATATCTGGCGACAAATCGGCGTGGACGTTCTGGAGCGGATGCGAGAGATGACCTTTGCGCGTCAACCACTGGATTTCAAATCGTAGGGACCGGCAAATGAAAGGTACCAGACCGGAACAGGCACGCCTGACCGCCGACAACGACTTGTCGAAGACCGAAGAAACCCTGGCAACGATCGATGCGATGGTCGATGGGCTCAACGATCATGACATTGACGATATGGGTCGTTTCTTCGCCGATTCGTTTCGCTGGATCGGCAACGCAGGTTGTGGAACCAAGAATGGACTGAAAGAGTTTCAGGACAACTGGCAGCGACCGTTCCAGGCCGCGTTCTCCGACAAGGTCTGTATCGATGAGGCCCGCATAACCCAGGGCCAGTGGTGTGCGGCATTCGGCCGTCAGGAGGCCGTGCACAGCGGCGAATTCATGGGGATCGCGCCCACCGGCAAGCGCGTCGAGATCCGCTACATGGACTTTTGGAAAGTTGTCGACGGCAAGATCGTCGACAACTGGGTCATGGTCGACTTCCCACATGTCATGCAGCAGCTTGGCGTCGACCCGTTCGACGGGCATGGTTGGGAAAGATTCGACCCGCGGGGCTAGGCGCTAGCTGCCCTTGCGCGATACGACAAAGCTCTCGTCGTTGAACCAGAGGCCGCCGTGCTTGTGCAGGATGTCGGCCGTCGCCTGCAAATACCTGGTCGAGCCCAGGATCTCCTCGAGGCGCTGGTCCTCGATTTGCGCGACGTAGGTTGCGGCGTTCCACGCCGCAAACAAGGTCGATGTCCCGATGCTGTCCGCGATCTCTTCGGGCAGCGTATGCATGTGGTAGCGGAACATCGACTTCTCGTCACTGTGTGAATTCAGATTGAAGTTCTGAGCTTCGTATCCGAGATTCGACTTGAGCGTATCGAGGAGTTGGTGCCGGTCGACCTGAAAAGGGTTCTCTTCCGGCCAGACCTCGCGAATCAGTTCGAGGCCGGCATCGTTGCCAGCGGATTGCACGGCAAGCAATCTGCCCCCGGCGCCGAGCGCCTGCGTCAGCGGGTTGAGTACGAACTTGACCTTGAATGCCGCATCCATGCGCGCGCGCCACGGTTGCGAGGCTAGCACCAGGTCGTAATCGGCATGCGCATTGCCGCGGCGCGGGATAACGGAGTCGAGCAGGAACTTGTGGTCCTTGCGGTAGATCGTCAGGACGGTCGGCCGAACGTACAGCGGATTGCCGGTTTTGGGGCTCGCGGTTGCCTGCCAGGCATCGACGAGGAACTCGTCGAGTGCGCGTAGTTGCTGGCCGAAGCCGTAAGAGGAACCGCCGTCGAGCTCGACGACCTTCCAATTTAGCGCCGCCGCGTTGTTGACGTCGCGCGGCATCAGCCATGGCGCTTCGGCGTAGTACAGGTTGGTCAGAACAATGCAGGATGCAGGGTGTTCCACGAAACGGTCGGGCAGCTTCTTGAGGCTCAGCCGGATATCCTCGAGGCTGATCTCCTTGCCGACGATGTAAAAAGGCAGCGTTTCGTATCGTTGATGCATCGCACGCATGACGTGCGAGAGAACCGTGCCGTCGCCCATGCCGGCATCAAATACACGCAGGGCGGGAGGGGACGGGCGCAGGTGCACGAGTTCTCGTGCGGCGCGCTCCGCGACCATCCACTTCTCATTGCAGGTGTTGACGAAAGCCAGGTATTTCTGGCGATTGTCGAAAAAGCGGAACGGGCGCTCAGGAACCAGCGACGAATGCGTCATACGACCATTCGTGCCTGTGCGCCAATGTCGCGACTAGGCCGCAGCCTGCTTGTCCTTGTAACGAGCAACGCGAATATCGGCCTGTGCCTTGTGTCCTGCGAATCCCTCGAGTTCACACAGCCGCGAACAGTATTCGCCAATCATTGCCGTGGCCTCCGGCGTTACGCGTTGGTAGGTACAGGTTTTGATGAACTTTCCTACCCACAGGCCGCCAGTGTAGCGGGCCGCTTTCTTGGTCGGCAACGTGTGGTTGGTGCCGATGACCTTGTCGCCGTAGGAAACATTGGTCTCCTGGCCAAGGAACAACGCACCGTAGTTGGTCATGTTGTCGAGAAAATAATCAGGGTCCCTGGTCATCACCTGCACGTGTTCGCTGGCGATACGGTCGGCTTCCTCGAGCATTTCTTCGTACGTGTCGCACAGGATGATCTGGCCATAATCGCGCCAGGCCTGCCCTGCAACATCCGCAGTCTCGAGCGTTTGCAACTGCTTGTCGATCTCCTCCAGAGTGTCATCGACGATCTGTTGGGAATTCGTCAGCAGTACGGCAGGTGAATTCACGCCGTGTTCTGCCTGGCCAAGGAGATCCGTGGCACACATTTCGCCGTCGCAACTGTCGTCGGCGATGATTAGCGTTTCGGTTGGCCCGGCGAACAGGTCAATGCCTACCCGGCCGTAAAGCTGCCGCTTGGCTTCGGCGACGAACGCGTTGCCGGGGCCAACGAGCATGTCGACCGGCGCCATCGTTTCCGTACCAAGCGCCATCGAGCCGACAGCCTGGATACCACCGAGACAATAGATTTCGTCTGCACCGGCGAGATGCATTGCCGTCACAATCGCATCGTTGGGCCCGCCCGAATGCGGCGGCGCGCAGGCAATGACGCGCTTTACGCCCGCGACCTTTGCCGTGAGTACACTCATGTGCGCGCTCGCGACCATCGGGTATTTGCCGCCCGGGATATAGCAGCCGACGCTGTTTACGGGGATGTTCTTGTGTCCCAGCACGACGCCAGGAAGCGTCTCTTCCTCGACGTCACGCAGGGCCGCTTTCTGGATTTCCGCGAACCTGCGAATCTGTGCCTGCGCAAACTTGATGTCCTCGATCGTCTGCTCGGGCAGTCGTGCCATGGCGGCCTCTATCTCTTCGTCGCTGAGGCGAAAGGACTCCGGCGACCAGTTGTCGAAATTCTCCGAAAGCTCGCGAACTGCGGCGTCGCCGCGCGTCTCGATATCTCTGAGTGTAGTTTCGACGGTTTCTTTGACCCTGGCGTCAATATCGGCCGCGACGTCCGCATCGATGCCGGCCTTGATTACTTTGATCACTGATACATCCTCTATTGAATGGTGGTCGCCGCTCGCGGGTGGTCCCCGCCGCGGACAACGTAGGCTTCGGCCGCAATGTCGCCACTATTGCTGAATGAACGCGGCATCTCGACCGGCACAGTCAGCGTGTCACCCGGGGTCATGACGATGCATCCTCCGGGCAGGCTGACCGTGAGCTCGCCACGGTGCACGAAGAGGACCTCTTCTTCGTGACGGGCGTGCAAAGTCGAGGCGACGCCCGGAGCCAGTTTTATCCTGCGCAGGTTGAATCCGTGAGCCCAGGTCATTTTGCCGGCTCCAAGCCCTTCAGCTTCGCTGCTCTCGCCGATGATCGGAAACTCGCTGATGCCTGCCGGACCCCCGGAAGCGGGGCTCGCCGCCTCAATTTCCTCCCGAGTGAGCACGCAGTCGGACATCTCCTCCGCCCGTAACCTCCGCAACGCTGCGACATCTTTGTCAGTTGTCGGCGCCATCGGGTTTTTTCCCACTGGAATTGTCTCGCCCCGGGTGGTGTCGACGAGACTGCCGTCCTCGAGCAGAATCAGCCCGAATTCCTGCGCATTCTCGAATACGTACGGCGCCCAGGTGACATGGCCGGGATCGTCACCCCCGAGAACCGCGTAGAGAAAACCGGTGTCGCCACCAACGTTTTGAAACCCTCGAAAAACGTGAATCGGAATCGAGATGACATCGCCGGGGCCAAGCACCACTTGTCCGTCTTCCTTGTTTGGCCCAAGCAGGAAGGCCCAGGTACCCGAGTGAACCACAAACACCTCGGCCGTTTCGTGGCTGTGCTGGGAGTTCAGGCATTGCGGGGGCTGGCGAGCGCCGCCGATATTGAATCCGTGTGGGATCTCGATGTGCACATGCTGATCGGGGCTTTCGGCGACCCCCGGACCAATGATTGTGAAATTCTCTTTTTCGGCGCTGCCAGGCGTGCGAGTGTCGATAAACGCGGTGGTACACGGCCGCAAATCGGCATACCGCACAAGACGTTCGGCCGAGAATGTTTTTATCCAGTCCGAAGAAGAGTCGGGTAACGCCATGGTGTCAGGGTCCTTGTCAGGGGCGGTCACACGGGTGGCTCCCGAATGTACTTCGAATGCAAAGGTCGCGCAAGCGAGAAAATAGCTTGGCGGCGGAAACGCATGCTAATAGCTCGATTTCCGGGTGGACAGGCTCTGCATTCGAAGTACAATCTGCGCCAGACCACGAGGCAGCAACACGGCGAATTTGAAGATGGCGGAAACCAGGCAGGGCGCTTACGGGGCCGATGACGACGTTGTCGACTACATCCTCGGGATTACGTTCGAAATCTGGGAGCAGCGCGGCGTCGACCTGATCGACCAGTACTATGCGCCGGACTGCGTGGTGTGGGGCCTCGACGGCATCACCCATGGCTCGCAGGCTGTCGTCGACGCGACCTGGGCAACACTGGAGGCATTTCCGGATCGAAATTTGCTGGCCGAGAACGTCATCTGGTCGGGAAACCGTCGAGACGGATACTACACGTCGCACCGGCTTCTGAGCCGCGCGACGAATCGCGGGGCGACCGTGTTCGGCCCGGCAACCGGCATCAACATCCGCATGACCAACATTGCGGACTGCGTCATTGAAGATGGTGTCATCGTGCGCGAATGGCTCGTTCGCGACAACATGACCCTGGCGCAGCAGCTCGGCGCCGACCCACTCAATGCCGCGCGCGACATGGCCGGGCGTCGCAGTGCCGAATTGGCGCAATGGCTGCGCGACGAAGCCGCGCGAGTACAGCGTGTTGACGTTCCGGCCTATTCGGGAAAGCCGGTCTTGCCGAGAGACGACCCTGAGGCCTTCGCATGGCGCGTACTCGCGAGCTGCTGGCGTGGTGACCGTGGGACTTTCGATACGACCCACGCGCCATACAGCGTTCTGCACCGCTCACCGTTTCGTCACTACTCAGGTCGCGACGCCGTGTTCGGTTACTACGACAACCTCAGGAGTATCCTGGGCCATGTTCACTTCAGCGTCGACCATGTCTCAAGCCAGCCGTTCAGCGATAACGGCACCGACATTGCGGTACGCTGGACCGCGTCCGGTACACATGAAGGCGAGGTCATGGGCGTCGCGCCGACGGGCAAGCCTTTGTTCATCATGGTGGTCACACATTGGCGCTGTATTGCCCATCACGTTGCGATCGAGTCAACCGTGTTCGACGATCTCGCTGTCCTTAGCCAAACCCTGGTCGACTGAGTGCGAATCGTCGACGCCCATCATCATCTGTGGGATCTCCAGGCGGTTGACTATCCGTGGCTGATGGCTACGGGCGTAATGCGGTTCTTTGGCGACCCGACACCAATACAGAAGAACTACCTTGTTGAAGACCTACGCCGCGACGCTGCCGATTTCGAACTCGCGGGATCCGTGCATGTGCAGGTAGGCGTTGCCGCCGGCGACGAGCTGGACGAAACACGATGGCTCCAGCAAATCAGTGAAAGCGAGGGTTTGCCGTCCGCGATCGTTGCCTACTGCGAACTGGAGCGCTACGACGTCGATGACCAGCTCGACTCGCAGCTCAAGTATTCGAAGGTCCGCGGAGTGCGGCAGATTATCGGCCGCTCGGACGAGGAAGACGCGAAGACCGGCAGCGGCGCATTGCTCGACAATCCACGATGGCGCGAGGGGCTGGCGCTACTTGCGGAACGAGGTTTGTCATTCGATCTGCAGCTCACCCCGCGGCACCTCGCTCGTTGCGCCGATGTGATTGGCGATGTGCCCGAACTGAAAGTGGCGCTGTGTCATTGCGGCTCGCCGTGGAACCAGAGTGCGACGGGCATTGCGTCGTGGCGCGCCGGTCTCAGGGCATTGGCCGAACTTCCGAACGTGCACTGCAAGATATCCGGATTGGGCATGTTCGATCACGATTGGACGCCGGACAGCATCAGGCCACTCGTCGATTCATGCCTGGAGATCTTCGGGACGGCGCGCTGTATGTTCGGCTCGAACTTCCCCGTCGATAAGCTGCACGCGAGCTACTCGAGGATCTGGCAGACGTTCAGCACGCAGACGAGCGACTTGGGTGAGATAGAGCGAGGTGCGTTGTTTGCTGGTAACGCCGAGGCGTTCTATCGCATTTAGTCTCGAATCGACTCTGCGAGTTGCCGTGCACCCGACAGCAGGAAACCCTGGTCGGATTCGAGCAAGAACAGACTCGCACCACGGTCCTTCCATGCAGGCAACTCATCAACACTGGGTGTGTACATCCCGACAGCAGCGCCGCTGCGGCTCGCAATGGAACAGATTCTCTCGACCACGTCGATGACCCGTTTCGATGAGACCGGCTCGTGCATCGCGACCGCAAGGTCGACGCGCCCGACAAACACGGCGTCGACACCGTCAACTGCACTGATGTCCTCAACCTGATCGAGTGCCGCGATATCCTCAATCTGCAAGACAACGGTCGTTGAATCACGGCTAGTGCTCAAATGATCGCTCATGCTCTTCGTCGAGTACGCTGCGGCTCGCGGAGAGCCTGCATAGCCTCTGCCGCCCTCGCCGAAATTCGCGGCTTTCACGATGGCCTCAGCCTGGTCTGCGGAGGTGACGTGCGGCACGAGAATTCCGGTCGCGCCGCTGTCCAGCGCGTTACGTATGTCATGAGGCGAGTCACCGGGTACGCGCACAAGACAGGGCATATCGGCCGCGAGAAAAGCAGCAATGCAGGAGTCCGTCTCCAGTCGGCCGAATGGTGCATGTTCAGCGTCGATGCAAATTACATCGAGCGAGGTAAGTCCCAGAACCTCCGCGACCACGGGGGATGGAGTCTTGATGAACGTCCCGGCGATCGTCTCGCGATTCCTGAGGCGCTTGCGGAAAGTGTCGATCCGGTTCCCCATGGCTCAGCCCCACAGTTTTTCGGTGGCGAGTCCCGCACCTTCGACCAGGCTGCCGAGCTTGGCGTAAACAATGTCCTCGTCAACGGCGCCGAAACCCGCGAAAGTCGAAAAGCCGCAGTCGGTGCCTGCGATGACACGTTCTCGCCCGACGATGTCGGCAAACCGACGAATGCGCTCCGCAACCAGCTTCGGATGCTCTATGAAATTGGTGGTCGAGTCGATGACGCCCGGCACGAGGATCAGGTCCTCGGGCAAATCGGTATTCGCAAAGACCTCCCACTCATGCGCGTGGCGTGGGTTCGCGGACTCGAACAGCAAGGCGCCGACATTGGCTCGCAGTGCGATGGGCAGAACCATGTCCATCGGGGCGTCGTGGTGATGCGGGCCTTCGTAATTGCCCCAGCAGACGTGCAGGCGCACTTTGTCCTTCGGGATTCCGTCCAGCGCGTGGTTCAACGCGTCGACGTGCAGCTGCGCGAGCGCCTGGTATTCCTCGTCGGATTTTCCCTTGAACAGCATGTGGCGGCCCAGGCCGAGGTCCGGCGAGTCGAGTTGCAGGTCAATACCCGCATCGACGATGGCACGGTATTCGTGTGACATTGCATCGGCGAGGGCCTCGAGATAGGTCTCATGCGATGCATAGTGCTCGTTCGGTTGAAACAGCGCGATGACGCCCGGCGAGGCGGCATTCATGAATGCACCGGTCGGGTGATGCGTCGCAAGAGCTCCCTGCAGATTGGCAAGATCTTCTTGCACCGGACCCATGTCCTTGACCTCAATATCACCGACGCAACAGGGTCGGCGATAACTCGGCGTACCGCCAGACTTCGCCTGTCGTTGCAGAAATCCGGGATATTCCTCGAGGTCACTGGGTGGGTTGCGTTCGCTGTCTCCGTCGAAGCCCGTAATGCGGTCCTTGATATACGTGGCATAGCTGATCTTGCTCATCTCGCCATCGCTGACGAGGTCGATACCCGTTTCTACCTGGCGCGCCACGACCTTGTCGACGGCATCGGCAATGATCGCCGCAGCGTTTGGCACGGAATCGCCGTTTTCCATCGCGAAGACGACGTCGGTGACGGCTTTGGATCGCGGCAAGCTGCCAACATGCGTGGTGAGTATGCGCTGCCCGTCATTCATCGTAAGTCCTTCGTTTCTCTCATTTTGCCAACAGGTCGGCTAGTACTTCGTTGACGATTGTCGGCTTTTCCAGGGTGGCGAGGTGGCCACAGTCTTTAACAATCGTGAGTGTGGCATCCGGTATTCGATCTGCCATCAACTCGTGTAACTCGACCGGGCACAAGCGGTCCTCTTCACCGCAGATGACCGCGGCCGGACAGTCGATCGTCTCCAGGGTCGCCACGCTATCAGGGCGTTCCCTAAGAGCGACAGACTGCCGCTCGAATACATTCGGTCCCAAATCGAGCGCCATATCGAGAAGCGTGTTCAGGATCTCTTCGTTATCGCGGTTAGCTTCAGCGAGGTACATTGGCTTTAGTGATTCGATGGCCATTTCGCGCAGACCACCCTGCATCGCGATCTGAATTTGCTCAAGTCGTGTCTGCCGTTTCTGTTCAGTATCGGCGTACGGGTTGGTGTCGATCAGCGCTATGTGTGTGACGCGTTCGGGCGCCTGTCGCCAGATCTCGAAGGCGAGAATTCCGCCCATGGAAAGGCCCGCGAGAGCAAACGACGCGGGAGCGTTCTCGAGCACGCTCCGAGCCATTTGGCCGAAATTATCGTGCTGCGTCGTGTCGCCGACAAGGGTCGATACCGGCAGCGCGTCGATCTGCGGCTGCCACAGTCGTTGGTCGCACATCAGTCCGGGCAGGAATACGAAGTCGGTCGTCGACAAGGGCTGTCACTCAGGCGTCGTCGGAGAACCGCGCGGAACCGCCCCGGACCCGTAAGCCCGAGAAAGCGCGTTTCTCCCGCGACAGCTCCGGGTCCTCGATGCGCTCGAGCAGCATACTTACGGCAGCTTCGGTCATCCGGCGAACGGGCTGTCTTACGGTCGACACGTCGTAGGCTGCATAGCTCGCCGGACCGACGCCATCGAAGCCGACGATCGAAATGTCTTCGGGCACTTTCAGCTGGAAGACCTCGCGCGCATCATCGATGCAGCCGATCGCCATTACGTCGTTTGCGCCGATAATGGCGTCGGGTGGCGCCCCTCGTTTGCCGACGATCTCGGAGAAGCAGGTTCGACCCGTGGCGTAGCCGTAGTCGCCGCTCGCTTGCGTAATGTCGTCGATATCGGCTTCGCGTAGCCTTTCGCGCGCAGCCTGCGTGCGCTCGCTGCTGATCTTGGAATCCGGCGGGCCTGCGACGATGCCGAAACTTCGGTGGCCTGCTTTGACGAGTTCGCCGACGAGCCAGCGCTCGCCTTCTTCCTGGTCACATCGAACCGAGCTGACGATCTCGTCAGCGATGGTTCGGTTATAGAACACGACAGGGATGCCCAGCGACTCCACCGTGCGCAGTTGCCTAGCGTCCATCATCGCAGCAGTCAGGATGCCGTCGACCTGGTACTGCAGCATTTGCTCGAGAATCGAGCCGATATCGCCTTCTCTTTCGAGCGCGAACAGCAGGACGCGAATGCCTCGCTCGGAGAATCGCTGCGTCAACTGCACCAGTACTTCCGGATAGTAGAGGTTGGTCAGCTTGGAAATGATAACCGCGACCAGGTTGGATCGCTGGGTAATGAGCCCGCGCGCTATCGCGTTGGGTCGGTAGCCGAGTTCCTCGGCCGCTTTGTGCACACGGTCCCGCATGGCCTGCGATGCGCTGGCGCCTTCCTGAAAGACTCGGGAAACGGCGGACTGGGATACCCCCGCACGTTTCGCGACATCGTAGGAGGTCGCCCGCTTGCGCCCGGTCTTGTCGCCGTTCTTTTTCGTTTTGAGCTCTTCGGCCAAGACGAACTCTCCCGTGGGTCCCGCTTCCAATGTCAGGCGATGCTAGGCAATAATGCATGCGCATGCAATCAGGCGGGCAGCAATGAGCACGAGTCTCGACGGACAACTCGCGATCGTTACCGGAGCCGGGCGCGGCATCGGCAGGGGCTGTGCGGAAGCCCTCGCGGAGGCCGGTGCCAGGGTGATTGCGGTCGCCCGCTCGGCGGATCAACTCGCCGAAGTTGCCGCTCACGAATCAGGCCGTATCGAGTCATGGGCGATGGATGTCACCGGCGACGAAATTCTCGACCGCATTGAAACAACTGCCGGGCTCAGCATCCTGGTCAACAATGCGGGCGGCAATCGACCGCAACCATTCGTCGAAGTCGACGACGAGTCGCTAGACTTCGTTCTCGACCTCAATGTCCGCTCCGCATTTCGCATAGCGCGGTCTGCGGCCAGAGCGATGAAAAAGGCGGCGTGCCGCGGCAACATCGTGCACATGTCGTCGCAGATGGGCCATGTCGGTTCTCCCGATCGCACGGTCTACTGTATGACCAAGCATGCGATCGAGGGCCTCACCAAGGCAATGGCTGTCGAATTGGCGCCCGACGGCATTCGCGTCAACGCCGTTGCGCCGACATTTGTCGAGACGCCGTTGACCAAACCGATGCTCGACGATCCCGAGTTTCGCAAGTTCGTCCTGGACATGATTCCAATGCGCGAGCTGGCAACCATCGACGATGTCGTCGCGGCCGTCATGTACCTGGTATCGCCAGCCGCGGCACGCGTTACGGGCCACAGTCTGCGCGTCGACGGAGGCTGGACGGCGCGTTAGCTCGTTTGCGATAGTTTTGCATTCGAAGTACATTCGGATCCCCTGACGCACGTGCAAAGGGGGCCGCATGGCGGACTTCGGAACACTCAACTGGTCGATCCTGGTCGTCTACATCATTGCCAACCTGTTGCTCGGCTGGGTGCTCAGCAAGCGGGTCGACACGGCCGAGGACTTCTATCTCGGCCGGCGCACAACGCCCTGGTGGGCGATCGGGATATCGGTCGTGGCGACCTACGTCAGCGCGCTTTCGTTTCTTGGCGGTCCCGCCTGGTCGTATTCGGAGAGTCTCGCGGTCATCGCGATCCATCTGAATTATCCGCTGGTCATCTTCGTTGTCATCACGGTGTTTCTGCCGTTCTTCTTCAACTCCGGCGTGGCGTCGATCTACGACTATATGGAGCGGCGCTTCGGTCCGGCCTCACGGGTCGTCATATCGGGCGTGTTCCTCGTGTCCCAGGCGTTGACCTCGGCCGCGATTCTGTATGCGACGTCGCTTGTCATCCAGTTCATCACTGGCATTGACGTCAGGTACGCCATCATCATCGTCACGATCGTCGCGCTGATCTACACGATGATGGGCGGCATCACGGCGGTTATCTGGACGGACGTGATTCAGGCCGGAGTTCTTTTTGTCGGCGCGGCTATCATCCTTTATGCCCTGCTTACCCAGATGCCGGCGCCGATCGGGGACGTGCTCGCCGACCTGAAGGCCCAGGGTAAGACCAATGCGCTCGACTTCTCGTTCGACTTCACGGCGGAGGCCACGATCTGGTCGGGCGTCATCGCGATGACGATCTTTCACATCACGGTCTACGGCGCCAATCAGATGATGGTGCAACGCACACTGGCGGCCAAAAATATCGGCGATGCAAAGAAATCGTTTCTGCTAATGGGCTTTATCGCGTTTTTCATCTACTTCCTATTCTTCCTGTTGGGAATCCTGTTTTACGGCTATTTCGACGGCAGAGAGTTCGACAATGGCAACACGATCATCCTGAGCTTCGCGGCCGACTATGGATTGCCCGGACTCATGGGCATCATCGCAGCGGCCATCGTCGCTGCCTCGATGTCGTCACTGGACTCGTCGTTCAACTCTTTGGCGACTATTTCCACGCTCGATTTCTACCAGCGCTATTTCCGGAAGGACGAATCGCCGGAGCATTACCTGAGAGTGACGCGTGTCTTCACTCTGGTGTGGGCCGTTCTCATCATCGTGCCCGCATTCATCTACGTGAACAGCGAGGGTTCCATCCTGCAAACGCTGAGCAAGATCGGCTCCTACTTCGTCGGCGCCAAGCTCAGCATGTACGGACTGGGATTCTTCTCGAAACAGGCAACGGAAAAGGGTCTGTTGGTTGGCGTTGCAGCGGGTTTCGTCATGATCTGGTACCTGGCGACACAAACCGACATCGCGTGGCCCTGGTACTGCTTGTTCGGCGGCGGTGTGAATATCATCGTGTCGCTGCTTGCAAGCCGACTAATCGACGGGGCGCAGACAGAATGGTCGGAATTTTCGATCCGGGGACAGCAGGCTCGCTTCTCGCAGGAGGGCTTGCCAGAAAAAGAGGGCGGCTGGTACCTCGTGCCGGGTAAGGTGGACCGGGTCAGTTATCTTCTGCTCGTGTTCTTCGCCGCGACGCTGCTGTTCCTGTACCTGTTCCAGACAATCGTAGGATGAGGCGCATCAGTATCCTGTTGTGCGCTGTCGCTGTCACGGCGATGGCGTGCACGGCCGGCGCGAAATCGCCGCCCCCGACGATTGAGGCGTTGCGTGATGCGAAACGCGACGTAACGCTCGAGTTCGTGCGAGACGTTGACGGTGGCCCCGGGTACTCGGCGGAATTGTACCGCTACGCATCGGCAGGACTTAGAGTCCACGCGCTGGTCGCCCGTCCGGACGGGCCGCCGCCAGCCCGTGGTTGGCCAGTCCTGATCGCCAACCATGGCCATCACCCCGATCCGCCCCGCTACGGCATCACCGCAGAAGGTAAGGACCATCGGCCGGGCGATTACTATCGCAGGATTCCCGAGCTCTATGTGTCACGGGGCTATCTCGTGGTGATGCCCGATTTCAGGGGCCACAATGACTCCGAAGGCCTCGCATACACAGAGGGCATGCTCGAAGCCGCCTACTATGTCGAAGATGTTCTGAATCTTCTGGCAGGTGTCGGCGACATTGAAGGTGCAGACACGGACAGGGTCTTCATGTGGGGTCACTCGATGGGTGGCGACGTCACGCTGCGGGCGCTTCTGGCGACCGACCGGATTCGTGCTGCGGCGTTATGGTCCAGTGTCGGCGGCGATCTGTGGGACCAGGCCTACAACTATTCACGCTACGAAAACCCGGCTGCGCCGGACAGCAGCGAAACCGAGAAAGCCGTGATTTCCGAACTGCGGCGCGACATCGACGCCCTGGATGACGATTTCGTGCCCGAAAATCCGCACGATAAACTTGACGAACTTGATGTGCCGCTGATCATCCAACATGCCGTCGGCGACCGAAGCGCGGCCTGGCGATGGTCCGAGGCGCTGGCGCGCAACCTGTACCTGCGGGGCAAAACCTATGAGTTCTGGAGCTTTGCCGGGGACGAGCATTTGTTCGGCAATGACGACATGGAACTGGCAGCCGACCGTGACGCCGCGTTTTTTCGGCGCTTCGAGGGTGGCAGATCCCCATCGCCTCAAGAGTCACTTTAATTTCGAATGCAACACTTTTCGGCCTTAACTGACTGGTTTTATTGATCTATTTATTCCCCAGTGAGTGAACTCCGAGTTTTACTTGCATTCGAAGTACATCTTGCTGCACACTTCCGATAAGGGAATCTACGTATA
>JAAUYD010042192.1_pt1 | contig 14618 bp, 15 predicted proteins | sample 7278101 | NCBI WGS metagenome assembly JAAUYD01 (sample SAMN14350128, study PRJNA611818) | marine sediment metagenome | isolation source: surface marine sediment (0.6m) | place: French Polynesia: Moorea | collected 2018-08
AACTAAACCAGTGTCTGAACCTGTTAAAGTTTTGTTGTAATTTTCGCTGATTTCTTCGGCACTACGAGCAGTATTCCAGATGCGAACTTCATCGATTGTTCCCACAAAATTACTACCAGAATTATTACTGACTCCAGCCCCAATTTTAGTTGTATAACTAGAAGAACTTCCGTAACTGGATGCGGAATTATTACTAATATTGCCAATGGATTCACCGTTGAGATAAAGGGCAAGTCCGCTATCATTAAGAACAGCAGCCAGGTGATACCATGTATTGGCTGATAAAGTAACGTCTGTAAAAACTTGCCCAAGGGTTTCGCTACTCCAAGCCGTCAATTTTCCGCTACTATTAATAAATATTTCTAGTCGATCGTTTTGACCCCATAAGTCTAGTCTTCGAGAGCCAATCTCTTCTGCATTGAACCAACCTTCAATGGTAATTTCTGTCAAATTATTGAGAAGAGAACTACCTAAGTCAACATAATCATCATTTCCATCTAAACTGAGAACATAATCATTCGTACCACTGATGATTGTGTCATCTCCAGCATTCCCTTTAAGGTAGTCGTTGTAGCTAGTCCCACTAATCATCACTGGAATAACACTGAGGACATTATCATTCCCGTCACCGATGATTGTGTCATCCCCAGCATTACCGTTAATGTCGATGTCGTCGTTGTAGCTAGTCCCACTAATCATCACTGGAATAGCATCGTAATGAGCTTCTACTCGTTCTTGGGAGAGTGCAGTATTATACAGTGCAACTTCATCTATCGTGCCATCAAAATAATATCCATCTCCTGAAGAACTTTCTGTATTAGAGAAACGGGTGTAGTTAGCCATCTGACCGATGGCTACATCGCCACTATCAGTAGGAATGGAAGTAAAATTAGTTGTTACCGTACCAATAGATTCCCCGTTTACATATCCGGTCAGCTCTCCTGTATCAAAAACTAGGACAACATGATAGGTTGTATATGCTTCGATTTCGTAATTGAGCCATTCACCAGTATTATTTGTCCAAGCACCAAGGTTGAGTTGATTATCATCAAGGAAGATATTTAGTCCGTTAATTGCGCCTCCTTGTTCGTAAAGAACTTGCTTTCCGCTTAAGCTATCAGCATTAAAGGTTAATTCAATGGTTTTCTGGGAGTAGGAACTACCAGTATTGATGCTGCTGTTGTCTGGAATTATAATTCCATCATCCACTCCATCAAAATCCATCGCACTATTATCATTACTAATCAATCCCGATACGCTGGTGGGACTTCCAGAATAAGTCCCATCCACCGCACTTCCCAAACTCCCCAAATTTTCAGCTATTGTCCCCTCTAAATCACCTAAACCCCAGTAAGCAATAGGATTATCTAAAAGAATTTCCTCTACATAAAGTGCCATGATCTCATCCCCGATTTCCCAATAGTCTTCATTCCTTTTATAAAACGACTAATTGTGTTTTTGAAACCTGAAACGTACCTAAATCCCCCAAAGTATTTTCTGTAGAGTTACTGCTTTTTGAGTTGATCTACTACGAGATTATACCCACCTGTTAATTTTTCGTATGCCTAAAATGTCGATATAGTCAGTGTTGTGGCTAGTTACCTTTTTCTCAGTATATGATCATCAATTTACTGTCGGCGTGGGCAACTGAGATGACCTCGGTGATTCAATGAGCGATCGCTCTTTATAGAATATGGATGCTTTGTCAATGACTCTAGAATTAAAACTCAAACTAAATGAATATATAGCTAACTTTTTAGGCTCTTTATGGATTCCAGGGATCTGTTGTTGAGGAATAAGCTAAACCAGTATAATCCTTATTCTGTGTTAAGATGCCTCGACCAGCATCCTCACTTATTAGAACAATTAACTAACACTAACTCCGAGAAAAATGAAGTTTAAAAGGTGATCACGCTACGAATTGATTCCCCCTGGTGCATCAAATCAAAAGCATCATTAATCTTTTCTAGGGGCATCAGATGGGTAATTAAATCGTCAATATTAATTTTCCCTTCCATGTACCAATCTACAATTTTTGGTACATCTGTACGTCCTCTAGCCCCACCGAAAGCAGTTCCTTTCCAAACCCGTCCGGTAACTAACTGAAACGGGCGAGTACGAATTTCTTCCCCTGCACCGGCTACTCCGATAATAACAGAAACACCCCATCCTTTATGACAGCATTCTAACGCTTGTCGCATCACCTTAACGTTACCAATACATTCAAAACTATAGTCAGCCCCACCCTTAGTTAAATCAACCAAACAAGTCACAATATCCCCATCCACCTCTTTCGGGTTAACAAAATGGGTCATGCCAAACTTTTCAGCTAAAGCCCGTTTTTCGGGGTTAATATCCACCCCCACAATCATATCAGCCCCGACCATTTTCGCCCCTTGAATGACATTGAGGCCGATACCTCCTAAACCAAAGACCACTACTTTAGCCCCAGGTTCGACTTTAGCAGTGTTAATAACAGCCCCAATACCTGTAGTTACGCCACAACCGATGTAACACACCTTATCAAATGGGGCATCTTCCCGTATTTTCGCCAGGGAAATTTCTGGAACAACGGTATAGTTAGCAAAGGTGGACGTTCCCATGTAGTGGAAAATTTCTCGACCATCAAGAGAAAAACGACTGGTTCCATTGGGCATTAACCCGCGCCCTTGAGTAGCGCGTACCGCTTGACAAAGATTCGTTTTTAAGCTTAAACAATATTCACATTGACGACATTCCGGAATGTAGAGAGGAATGACGTGATCTCCTTTTTTGAGACTTTTAACCCCTTTGCCGACCTCCACCACAACACCAGCCCCTTCATGGCCTAAAATCGCTGGAAATAGCCCTTCTGGGTCTTTTCCAGAAAGGGTATAAGCATCGGTATGACAAACTCCTGTGGCTTTAATTTCTACTAAAACTTCTCCCTCTTGGGGACCTTCTAGTTGTACGGTTTCGATACTCAGTTTTTTTTGCGCTTCAAGGGCAACGGCAGCTTTAACATCCATAGAGGGGGAATTTAACTCTAGAAAACTAACAGTATTTTAACCTGAGTTTGATGAAAATACACTTAACTCCTGCCTCCTGTCTCCTGACTCCTTACCCCAAAAGAATGATAAATTATCAAATTTGTAACTTAATTTAACTTATCTTCTACTGCACCTAAAGCTTTTAGAGTTTCTATTTGTGCTGTTTCTAAACCCGTGACTCCAGTAATATTCATTCCTTCGTAGGGTCGAGGACTTTTGAACGTTTTGATAAGTTCATAAGTCTCTAAATTCCATAGCTTAACGGTTCCATCTTTACTCCCACTTGCTAAACTCAAACCATCGGGACTAAACGCAACAGAAACCACTTCTTTGCTGTGTCCGTGAATAATTTTAAGACATTCACCCGTTTGAGTATTCCACAATCTTACAGTGCGATCGTAACTACCACTAGCAAGGATATGTTTTTGAGGATGATAAGCAACTGATTGTATCCAACTATTATGACCTTCTAGTTGATTAAGACATTCACCTGTTTCAGTGTCCCATAATCTGATGAATTGATCGTTTCCACTACTGGCTATCATTTTACCATCAAAACTAATAGCGATCGACCAGATTTGAACCTTATTAGAACCATCAACCACAGTGTTAATTAATTCACCTGTTTTAGCATTCCATTTCTTAATGGTACAGTCATCACTACCACTATAAAGAAATTGACCTTCAGGACTAAAAACAATAGAACGAATCCAATTTTGATGTCCTGTAAGGGTATGTAAACATTCTGCTGTATAGATATCCCATAATTTAATGGTTTTATCATCGCTACTACTAGCAACCATAAAATTTAATGGGTTAAAAATAACACATCTCACCCAATTGGTATGACCCCATAGTGTATGCAAACATTTTCCTGTTTTCGTTTCCCATATTCTAACAGTGCGATCACCACTACAAGTTACCATAAATTCCCCATTTGAACTAAAATGAACTGACCAAACGATACATTTATGTTCTCTAAAAGTCTCAATAATATTTTTTTTATTAATGTCCCAAAGTTTAACGCTCTCTTTAATTCCACTACTACTATGAGCAATGCTTTTACTATCAGGAGAAAACACCAAAGCACGAATATGTTGACTGTAGCCTTGTAAGCTTCTAACATAATTACCTGTTTCATTGATTAACTTCTGGTGCAAGTCCCCAATCTTGTCTTTTAGTAACAATTGGTTGTTCTTCTTCAGTAGATTCTTCCTCAAGATCTTCTTTAACACAAATTTCTTGCCAATGTAAATTAAGTTTTTCACTAATTTCAACAAAATAGCTATGATCTACTGATCTTCCATTGAGAAAACTACTAATCGTTGCACGAGATATTCCCAATTCTGTAGCTAAGGAATTTTGACTAGGAAACCCATTTTTTTTGAGTGCAGCTTTAACTATTTTGATCTTATCTAGAGAAACTTGAGTTGATCTGCCCATAGTATAGTACGAATTTTAAAAGTTAACATTATTCATTTTTATTGTTTAGTAGTAGGCCATAAATTTTCGATACTCTAACAAATTTTGTAAATTTTTGCGACCCCTGTTAAGATATAGACAGTTGTTTGTTACATTTGTTAATACAAAGCGATTAATTTATCTCCAACTACTTAAATGAGTATTCTTACTTGTAATCTATATCTCATCTATTTAGTTGTTCACTATGAACAAATTTCAATTCTCATGTAAAACTCAAATAAACTTAGTCATAACTCCTACATTTGTTTTACTACATCTTTTACATTAATAGTTTTTAATAAAAAAGTGTAATTTCAAATATGTAAATCATTATGAATTTTCTAGATTATCCACATAGAACACTGTACGGTATCGTTAAGCAAACAATTTCCAATAATATACCAGGTACTGTGAAATTAGTCGATACAGATCTTATTCAAGAAGATACTTGGTACGCTCAAAGTTCATCGAATATAATTCTTGAACCTGGGACTGAAATTCGTGTAGTATATCAAACTCAAAAGATTCTTGTAGTTGAACCTATCTTATCTTAATATTGTTCAACTACGAACAAACTTAAACAACGTACTTCTTAAATCAAATTTAAGTTTGTGCGTTGTTTTGTCACGATTAATCTAACTACTATATTATTTACAAAAAATATTCATAAGATTTACTAAAGTCAAACTTACTCATTCTTTAATCAATCTAGAACTCTAACATCTGGGAGATTTAATGTAAATATGAGTTCAAGGTCATTATATGTTTGAAGAATTTGACAGCATTATCGCTATTTTAGCTTTATTAGCTTCTCTCGGGTATCCACTTTGGGTCCTTACATTTACAGCGTTACTATATCTTGTGTTACTCATCAGCAATGACTGATTTCTAGTCTATTACGCTGCTTTTCCTCGTAAAGTTTTGGGGTCACATTCAGTTTGACATATTTTGACAAAAGTCAGTCATAACTTATACAATAGTATATATACTTTGCGTATAACTAAAGTATAAGGTAATAATGAACTCTGACAGTTTAAACGATGCAGTTGGAAAAGCTTTTATAAGACTATTAACACTGGGCTTAGTGTGGTCTGTGTTTTTCGCATTGTATAAGATATCTGACTATAATAATCCAGGTCTAGTCAGCGTCATACTCTTCTTTCTGGGTGTATATGCCTTTTTAGAAGTGTTTTCTATAATTTTAGATGAGATTATTCGTAGGAAACAAAAAAACCAGAACCATACTGTTCATGATCCCATTAAATATAAGTTCCATCAGAACAAGAAAGATATGTAGTCCCTATCAGCAAAGAGTTTCCTGATTGATTAGAAAAATCAAGCTTGTTACACCCTGTCTCTGTAGTAATATGAGATAGGGTGTCGTTTTCCTGTAGCCTTGCATCCCATCCTAATTTTGTGATTATTATAGAATTATTGATATGGAGTCATTAATCAATCTGCCTGAGTTGATCAGACTCATTATAAGCTTAGGAAAGGCTGCTTTATTAGTAGCAGGTGTATTGGGTGGTATTTATTTTGCTTCATGTTTAGCAATTCCTTCTGTTTTCATTGTAGAATATTTGCCTTATGTCATCATTATTGGTGCGTTCATAGGTTCTGGTAGCCAACAAATCTTAGCTTCAATTAATAGAAATAAGACTCTTTTAAATAATGCTCAGACAAAAGACCAAATGTTACAAAATACAATTGATGTTATGTGGTACAACGTAGATTTAGGTCGTCTTTCTAACAGTGAAGCTTCTGAAATCACAGCACAAGCGTTCAGACAAAGACTCTTATCTAATCAAGAAACGGAATTACCTAATATTTCAGAGTCACAACAACAAAGACAAATTACTCCCAGTCAAGAAGAAGAATAAACCATTAAATTTCGAGTAAAATACTAATCCTGTGTCCTTTGAAACTCTATACTTGATTACGACACAGCAAGTAGCATAGATAAGTCGTCAGGAATTACTAGAAATTATCGTCTTCTTTGTTGTAACTTACGATAAACTTCTTTTATATCCACATGATGATAAGATAGAGCAACTAACGTATGATAGAAAAGATCAGCCACTTCTGAAGCGATCGCTTCTTTTTCGTCATCTTTACAGGCCATAACCACTTCTGCTGCTTCTTCCCCTATTTTTTTAAGGATTTTATTATCTCCTCCCTCCAATAATGTTCGAGTATAGGAACCCTCTAGGGGATGATCTCGACGTTGACATATTACCTTATAAAGTTCCGATAAGGTATCAGCAGGAGGGGCGACTTTTTCATTTTCTTCTAGCTGATGAAAACAACTTCTTTCCCCTGTATGACAAGCGATATCTCCCACTTGTTCGATACTAATTAATAGAGCATCACTGTCGCAATCATATCTTATAGATTGTACTTTTTGAATATGACCAGATGTCGCTCCTTTATGCCATAATTCTTGTCGAGAACGACTCCAGTACCAAGTTTCTCCAGTTTGCAGGGTTTTCTGTAATGATTCTTGGTTCATCCAAGCTAACATTAATACTGTCCCATCTAAATAATCTTGGGCGATCGCAGGCACTAATCCTTGCTCATTGTAGCGGATTTTATCTAAAGGAATATTATTGCTTAAAGAATGATTAGAAACAACAGAAGACATCAATAACGCCCCAAAACGATTCTTTTTTATATGCTACTACTAAATTCTCCTAGGGTTCTGTCTTCTTCTCTTTATTTTAAGTAATGTTGAAAAATATGAACTTTCTTAATATTGTCTACGATTTCTGACACGACAGAGGACATAATTGAAATAGGAAGCCCAATGGACTTGGTGGGTGTGAGGACAGGGCCAATTGAAGAGTTAACATTCTCTTAAAATAGCATAACTTATCTGAAAGATCAAGTTTTTAACGTTGATCTAGGGGGGTTTTTTTCATTTTTTGTTGATAACTTGATCTAATGTTTGCGCGTTAATCAATAAAGTTCAACAGGATGGGATTCTCAATTGAAATTGACAATTATTTAATCAAATTCAGAAAAATAGTAAAAGCAACAGGGAAGATTATGAAAACTCTTACAGGAATTCTTGTATTAACATCATTAGCTTTAACCCCTATGGTTAGAGCAGAAAGTGCGGCGGATTTACAGCGATTAATGGAAACAGGAGACTGTATTGGCTGTAATTTACAGGATGCGGATTTACGTAACTTAGATTTAAGAGGGGCAAACCTCGAACAAGCTAATCTTATTAATAGCAAGCTACACAATTCTAACTTGAGTAACGCCAACTTGAAAGGGGCTAACTTAGTCAACGCAGACATGGATGGCGTTACCTTTAGGAATGCCAATCTTGAAGAAGCCCAATTGAGAGGGGTTTTAATGGCCAATGCTGACTTAGAAGGGGCAAACCTTCGGGGGGCAGACTTTACCCTTCACGATGGAGAAAGGGCTATCCTGACGGGTTCTAATCTGCGTAATGCAGATTTAAGCGGTGCTTATTTACGAGGCATTAAACTCAAAGAAGCGAATCTAGAAGGGGCAAACCTTTCCTATACGGATTTTTCCACCGATTATCCCCAAACCAGTACGACAGAATCCGCTTTTAATGCAGCTTTACTTGCGGTTCCTTTTGCCATTCCTGGGGCGGTTTTAGGGGTTGTGGGAGAAATTGTCATTCCTGAGGCTGCTTCTTATAATGCGGATGTGAGTTATGCAAATCTTGAAGGGGCTATCTTAACCAATGCTAACCTACAAGATATTAATCTTCATGAGTCTAATCTCAAAAATGCTGATTTGCAGAATGCGAACTTGCATCACGCTTATTTGGTTAATACTGATTTGAGGTATGCTAACCTAACCAGCGCACGACTCAGTGACATTAATATGGAAGGGGCTGATTTCAGTTATGCTACGTTACCACAAACAGATTTTCATCTTTCCTACTTAGTGGATACTGATTTCAGTAATGCTAATTTAGCCTATGCTAAGTTAACAGAGATTAATATGGAAAATGCTGACTTCAGTGGTGCTGATTTAACGGGAACAACTTTTAATTCTTCCTACTTAGTCGGTGTTAATTTAAGTGATGCCATACTTGATTCAGCCCAATTGAAAGATATTAACATGAGTGGAGCTAATTTAGCAGCAGCGAATCTTCATAATGCGAACTTAGCTGATTCTAACTTAGCTAATGCTAACTTATGCGGTACCATTATGCCCAACGATGAGATTTCTCAAATTGGATGTACTGCGATCGTTCGGTAATTGAGTTATAACTCCGATTGTTTTGACATACTCCCACCACTAATTGCTTCGCGCTTGCTAGGCAATATAGTGGGGGATTCTCTCCGTATCACTACTAGAGATTCCTTGCTCAACGAGATGACTTAGATTCTCAATGTTGCCATTAAAAACCCAGAGGTCGGACTCTCCCAAGGCGTTGGGGTCGGTTTCTGTATGCCCTACAGTACCGTTGAGATGTTCTCCCAAATATTTCAACCCCTTTTTAAGCACATTTATTGCTGCGTTATGATCCCTATCTAAGACTGTTTGACAGTTAGGACATTGATGAGTTCTGGTACTTAATGATTTTTGAACTCTTGTGCCACAAACTGAGCAATCTTGTGTTGTGAAATGGGGAGGTACAGCAACACAAACGATACGATAAATCTTGGCAAAATAATTCAACCATTCAGTGAATTGATACCAAGAAGCATCACTAATTGATTTAGACAGCTTACGATTCTTTACCAAGTTTCTAACCTTTAAAGCCTCATAGACGATGCAGTCGTTAGACTGGACTAACGCCAAAGCATCCTTAATTGCTTTGTCTTTACGTTGTCTTGATACTTTTAGATGAAGCTTGGCAACTTTAATCCGTTGCTTATGATAGTTTTTAGACTGTTTCTCCCCTTTACGGAACCGTTTTGATAATCGTCTTTGCGCTTTTTTAAGTCTTTTTTCTGACTTTCTTAAATAGCGTGGATTATTAACAGTATTTCCCTGAGCATCAGTATAAAACTCCTTTAAACCCAGATCAATTCCTGTTACTTGTCCCGTTGGTTCATGGTATTCAATACGTTCTACGTCAATGAGAAACTGACAATAATAACCATCACAACGTCTCACAACTCTTACCCGTCTTATCTGTTGCTTCGAATAATAAACTAACGTTCTTTGACTACACCATAAATCAAATTCTCCTGCTTTAAATCCATCAGTGAATTTGATTTTACGTCTATCATCAGACAGCTTGTATCCCGTTAGTTTATACTCAACAGAACGACTATGCTTTTTAAACTTAGGAAACCCTTTCTGCCCTGATATCTTAGCACGACAATTTTGATAAAACCTATTAATTGATTGCCATGCCCTGTCAGCAGAGGATTGACGGGCTTGAGAGTTTAATTTTGTTACCCAAGGAGTGTCTTGATTTTTAGCTAATCTAGAGCAAAGTTTTTGGAGATCATTACGGGTTGTTCCCTTATTATCCATCCAATAACGAACACAGGAGTTACGCACAAACTGAGATGTCCTAATAACTTCATCTAATCTCTGGTATTGCTCTGATGTTCCGTTTTTTAATTTGGCTTCTACGACTAGCATTGATTCATCTTCGACCTTGGATATATATACTTTAACAAAATATGACGGGGGCATTCTGGTGACATTTTAGGTAAAGTGCTGTAATATTCAACTTCTGAACTTCTAAACTCCCGCTGGGGAGCATCGGGCGAAGCCTGCCCTCCTAACTCCTAAAACTAGAAGATTGAGGGAAAAAACTAGCAATCAATAAAAATACAATACCAATATTAATAAAAATATCTGCTAAATTAAACACAGGAAAATTAATCAAACGAAAATCTAAAAAATCCACGACGTAACCAAACAAAAAGCGATCTAATCCATTCCCCAAAGCACCAGCTAAAATAAACCCATATCCTAATTGTTCTGTCACTTTCATTTTTTCTCCCCACCATGCCAACCCCATTAAACCTAAACTAACTCCTAAAGACAGCCATCGTAACCATTTAGCCCCTCCTTCAAAAAAGCTAAATGCAGCCCCTGTATTAATCACATAAGTAAAATGAAAAACCCCTAACCATATAGGAATGGTATCACCAATATTAGGAAAGGTTTGTACAACCCAGTATTTAGTGAGTTGATCTAAAGCAAAACCCACTAAACCGACTATCCAAAACCAACGATTTTTTTTCACGAATATAATTAATAAAAGAGAATATGACGCAAAATAAAAGCAATAACAGCAACAGTACAAACCACAACTAATTGCCCAGGAATCGGTTCTACAGAATAATTAATCATCAAGTCAACAAGATTACCAGAAGGTAGCTCAGAAGGGCTTAAAAACCACAATCCCACTAAATAAATTAAGCCACAAACATGAATAATGAATAAACCCGCCACCCCACTAATCGCTAATAATTCTAATTTCGTTCTCCTCTGAAACGCCAACCAACCGCATAACCAAGCTCCAGGCATAAAGCCTAAAATATAACCAAAACTGGGTTGTTGCCAATATTGTAAGCCACCCCCTTGAGCAAAAATAGGATACCAAAATAAGCCCAAGAAAACATAAGCCACTTGAGCTAAGAAACCTGCATTTTTGCCCCCCATACAGCCGGTTAAGAGGACTGCCCCTACTTGAAACGTGACCCCAAGGGGCAACATATTGACCCCTTGTTCAGCCCAAGTCCAGGGCGTATTGGTGACGAAAGCTTCAACAAAGGTGCTGAATATGGTTAGTAATAAGCCGATTATCGCCCAAAGCAGTTCATTGGCAAAAGACACCGTTGATGAGAATTTTTTTGTATTAGTGAGCTTGTTTGTGCGTTTGCGTTTGATATTCACCAGGAATTGGAGCTTCACCCCCTTGCAGTCCTAAAGATTCTAGCATAGCGTGATCTTGTTCTGGGGGTTGTCCCAGAGTGGTGAGGTAATGTCCGATTAGCATAGCATTAATTCCCGATTTTAAACCTAAACTTTGTAACTCTCCCATAACCGCTTCTCGTCCGCCAGCATAGCGTAGAATTTGCTCAGGAAGAATAAAACGGAAAATAGCGATCGCTTTTAGGGCTTCAAATACCTCTAATTTTGGTAAATGTCCCAATGGGGTTCCCTCTCTGGGGTTGAGGAGGTTAATGGGAACCGAATCTACTTCTAACTCTCGTAGGGAGATGGCGAGGTCAACCCTATCTTCCCAAGTCTCTCCCATGCCCATAATTCCGCCCGTACAGGCTTGTATTCCTGCTTTTTTGAGATTTTTAACGGTTTCAACGCGATCGCTCCAGGAATGGGTAGAAACGATGGCTGAATAAAAGTTTTCGGAGGCTTCTAAGTTATGATTGTAGCGAGTTACGCCAGCTTTTTTTAATTCCTCTGCTTGTTCTAGGGTCACTTCTCCGAGGGCGCAGCAGGGTTTAATATTGGTTTGGCTGGTAATTTGGCGAACAGTTTCTAATATTTTCTCAAATTCCCCTGATTGGGGGCTATTATATTTTGGACCTCGGCCTTGACTAACTAAACAGAAGCGTTTTGCCCCGGCTGCTTCTGCTGCTTTGGCTTGGGCGAGAATTTCTTCAGAGGATTTTAACCCATAAATGGGGCTATTTTCTCCTTGATGGTGGACAGACTGGGAGCAAAATTGGCAATTTTCGGAACAGTTGCCAGATTTTACGTTGATAATGCTACACAGATCCACCACATTACCACAACAGGCTTGACGAATGCGATCGGCTGCTTCACATAGTAATAAGATGTTGTCTTGGCCGTCTATTTGGGTGAGGGTTAAGGCTTCTGTTTTGTTGAGGCGATCGCCATTGATAACCCGTTGCACAAGGGTATTTAACCAGTCTCTTAAAGCAGTGGTTTCTGTGGGTAGGGACTGAGTTTGAGGCGGTGAGGGGGATAATTGAACCACGATAGTCTTACCTGATGGTGTTTAAAGTCATGTGCATTGTATCATTTGAGGGTTTTGTCCTAAGCTTGACAGTAAGAAATCTTTAAAGTATCCCTTGTTAAAATGAATGTATGGGAGCAAGAAACTAATATTAAGTCCATAGAAAAGATCGAAAGCTCAATGATAGGGTTAAAACATGGCTAAAATTCAGCAAAGGGAATTAATCCTGCACCACTTTTAGGATCACCGCGGTGGCTATTTTCCCAGTCTTCATTTTCTTTTTCAACATCAGCAACAGGAGAGTCAGGGGAAAGATCAGGTGAAATTGTGTACTGAATATTTTCAGAAATAATACCGTCGCTTTTTTCAATATCCCAAGACCATTGGGGAATTTTTTGGGCTTCTAACCCTTGTAAATCTTCCCAACTTCCTGTAGACCTTTCTAAAGGTTCCACCGTTTCCACTACATTAGCAGTAGGTTCATTGGCTAACATCTCAGGTAAAGAAGCCACGATCGCACTTAAAATCATCATACTGATAAATGCAGGCCAAAGATAATTAACAAGTCGTAAAGGGTTCATAAGCTATCTGGTGACTTAATCGTAATAAAGACTAGGCTAATTAGTCCTCCTTATTAAGATAATCAAAACTCAGAAAGATGCAATGTCATAGGTTAAGCATTAAGCCATCAGCGTTCAGGTTTTGGACTCATGAGGTACACCTAATATTCAACTTCTGCTGGGGAGCATCGGGCGAAGTCTGCCCTCCTAAACTCCCGAACTCCCGAACTCCTAAAACTAGAAAAGTTTGCACCTCACAAGTATAGGAACTGCTATAGCTGATAGCTCCTATAATTGAAATGTAGCTAAAGTTGCCCCTTTCCTGAAGATTAGGGTTAACAATGAAAACAAGATCCCTATCTAGTGCATTAACGTGGAACTCAAACAAGTTATCATTGCCTATAAAGCAGCCGATCTCGATAGCAAAAAATGGGCGCAGCGATGCGCTAAAGAACTAGAAGCTTTAGACTGTAAAGTATTAATGGGGCCAAGTGGCTATAAAGATAATCCCTATCCCGTATTTCTTTCTTCTGTTTCAGACAAAATTGATTTAGCCATTGTTTTAGGGGGAGATGGCACTATTTTAGCCTCTGCGCGGCAATTAGCCCCAGAAGGCATCCCCATTTTAGCGGTGAATGTGGGGGGACATTTAGGCTTTTTGACTGAACCCTTTGAGTTGTTTAAAGATACGGCACAAGTTTGGCATCGTCTACAAAGCGATCGCTATGCGATGTTACAGAGAATGATGTTAGAAGCGCGGGTGTATGAAGGCGATCGCCGTTCTCCTGAAGCTAGTAGCGATCGCTTCTATTGTCTCAATGAAATGTGCATTAAACCTGCCAGTGTTGATCGAATGCCTACTGCTATTTTAGAACTGGAAGTGGATGGAGAAATTGTAGATCAGTATCAAGGGGATGGGTTATTAGTGGCGACCCCTACCGGTTCAACTTGTTATACAGCTTCAGCCAATGGGCCCATTATTCATCCTGGAATGGATGCGATCGCGGTTACTCCCATTTGTCCTTTAAGTCTGTCTAGTCGTCCTATTGTTATTCCCCCAGGTTCTATTGTCAATATTTGGCCCCTAGGAGATTATGAATTAAATACGAAGTTATGGACTGATAGTTCTTTGGCCACTTCTATTTGGCCCGGTCAATGGGTATCGGTTAAAATGGCTCATTGTATGGCTAGATTTATTGTTTTGCGGGAAAATTATTCTTTCTATCAAACCCTCCGAGAAAAGTTACAATGGGCCGGAACCAGAATTCATTTTGATAATAATCATCGGGTTAATTAGATTAATTATCAGTAAGAAATTATTTTAAACTATCTCTTGGAATGGTACAGTAATGCCCCGATTAATTTGGGGGTCTAGCGATAAGAAACCAGTAAGGGGATCGCCTTAAGTCCCGCTCGTTGGTAATCACCCATGATCGCCTTAAAAGCTTTCCAATCCTCCTCAGACTCAATGCCAATACAACCAGCCGTCCCTGGAACATTGCGGTCTGCATGGATTCCCAAGTCTCCCCTGGTAACGCCCCCCACATCAACTAAATGGGGATTGATCTTGTAGAACTTCCCCTCGATGCCCCGATTAGATAAAGTTATATGAAATCCGATTGAATAGTTAACGTATAATGAGAGTGTGGAATTAATATGCGATCGCTC
>JAAUYD010304153.1_pt1 | contig 14612 bp, 17 predicted proteins | sample 7278101 | NCBI WGS metagenome assembly JAAUYD01 (sample SAMN14350128, study PRJNA611818) | marine sediment metagenome | isolation source: surface marine sediment (0.6m) | place: French Polynesia: Moorea | collected 2018-08
AACTGTACCAATGACAATGGACTAATTGCCGAAAGCCGGATGAGGTGAAAGTCTCATGTCCGGTTTGGAATGGGAGGGGAAGGAGGCGACTCCTTTCTCGACCCCTAATTAGATATAACCGCCGTACTCCCTGTCCTGTGTGTCAAGGAGAGCGCAGCGATCGCCACTTCCGATGACTCAAATAAAGTTACTCCACAGTGGGTAGTAGAAACTTATTCTCAAAGAAATTGGGTCGAAGTATTCGACAGAGAAGCTTGAACACTTTTCCTGAAGCTTTAGACTCACATCTTGCACCTTTGATAAAACTAGCTAGTTTAGAGAGGGAATGGGGAATGGGGAACAGGATTGATTTTGACTGTAACTGCTTGAAAATTGATTTTCTTTCTTTTGCTATTGAGTTTTCTTGTACTGGTGCAAGATATCAGTTAGAGGCATTTCGTACAGCTATTTCTTATCGTTTGATTGTTCACCAATAATAAAAATAAGTCCCCTGGCGGCCACCAAAGGATACGATCAAATAAATAATTCTCAATAAGGAGTTTAACTCATGAATGACCCATCTACCGTTACTTATCCCGTAACAGAAATCCTTAAGCGCATTGAAGACAAGCTAGATAAGCAGGCAGAGAAACTGAATACCATTGAAGTTGAACTGGCAGAAATTAAGACAGAAGTTAAAAACCTGAATAAAGATGTCACGGAATTAAAAGGCTCCACTAAAGCACAAATCTGGACTTTGATTGGAATCTTAGTGACGGCGGTTAGTGGTTTTCTTGTGGCTGTCGCTAGATTTGTTTTCTATCCCATAGCTTAAGGCTTTTTGTAAGCATTCAGCTATCAGTCATCAGCTTACTTTTAGGTTTATTATAAAACAAGTAACTGTGGAAAAAAGTAAATCATGAATCGTTATTTTTTGTCAATTATAGTAGTAGGGTTATTGAATTTTTTTCTGACGAATTCGGTGGCTTATGGAACTGAGTTAATCAACAATGCCCGACTCACTGAAGGTCATTTATTACCCTGTCCACCAGAAATAAGTTGTGTGGTAAGTTTAGATAAACAAAATAAGTCTTATATTGCACCGATTCCTTACCATACTGATGTTAATTACACGAGAGAAATCTTATTAAAAGTCTTAAGTGTTGTTCCTAGAACTACGGTGATTGAAACAACGGATAATTATATCAAAGCAGAAGCTAAAGGGAAGTTTTTGGGGGGAAGTGATGAACTAGAGTTTTATTTTCCGACTGATAAATCAGTAATTGAGTTACGTTCAGCTTCTCAGAATAGTAATTTTGATTTAGGAGTTAATCGCCGACGTTTAGAGCAAATTCGTTTGGCGTTAAAAGAACTTAATATCTGAGCTATATTTTTTGTTGATAACTTTTAAAAAACTCTTTAAATTATTGAGAAAATATCTTAAATTTGATGTAGAATGCTTAGTAAGCATTTAGCCGTCAGGGTTCAGCGTTCAGCTTTTGAATGAAAGCGGTAAGCATTTGTTTAATCTCAATTATTCTTTGGGAGACATTTGGTTTGCTCTATAAACACATAAAGTAAACTGATGGATTTTTTCCACACTTTCAATTCTAAATAAGTTTCTCAATATCACATCCTCCTCTCTTTCTGCTAGTTTTAAGCTGATGGCTGACAGCTGATAGCTGAATGCTTACAATAATAGAGCAAAATTATTTCTTTTAAATGCTGTTAATTCTTTCTTCAGCTAAAACATTAGTGTTTGATGATACTTTCACTGTACCTGAAACCACACAACCTATTTTTAAAGAAGATAGTCAATTTTTAGTTGATTTACTCCAAACTTTTTCATCTGAACAATTAGAACAATTACTAGGAGTTAGTGAATCATTAGCTAACTTAAATTATCAACGATTTCAATCATTTAGTACCGCTCAAAAACAAGCTTGTATTGTAGCTTATCGAGGAGATGTATTCAAACAATTAGAATTGAATAGTTTTAAGGATAATGATTATTTATTTGCTCAAAATCATTTAAGAATTATATCAGGATTATATGGCATTTTAAAACCGCTTGATGAAATTAGTCCTTATCGACTAGAAATGAATACTCGTTTAAAAACGGAGAAAGCTAGTAATCTTTATCAGTTTTGGAGTGAGAAAGTAACTCAACAGTTAAATAATGAATTAGAAAAACATAATAATAAAGTATTACTTAATTTAGCGTCTGATGAATATTCTCGTATCATTCAAACTGAACAGTTTAATTATCCTATTTTAAAAGTTTTATTTAAAGAAATGAGGAATGGAAAATTAAAAACGATTGGGATCATAGCTAAGAAAAATAGAGGATTAATGACCAATTGGATTATCCAGAATAAAATTAATGATCCGTCACAACTTAAAGATTACGATGGTTTAGGATATAATTATGATGAAAGTTTATCGAATGAACAGGAAATAGTTTTTATTAAGTAACTCAGTTAATTTTAAAAAGTAACAACATTATCTACATAATTGTCTTATCCCTATAATCTTCATCTTTTATTTATATTATTTGTTAAACACTTTTTAAAATTGGTATTTTTAAAAGATCTCAATAAACTTATTAATTCTCTTAATTCTCTTGATTCTCTTAATTATTTATTACATATTATTCTTGTTAATTAATATGTATAAAAAAGAATACAAGAATATATTAAACAAAGTTATGATTATAGTGATTTTTTCTTTTTCAGCTATAGCAATGTTACACTTATTCAATAATTATTTAGTAGATAAAACTAGCATTGGCGAAACACTAGAAGGATTAATAATGGAAAATAAAGATACAATTCGTTTAAGAGAAGATTACCCTCGAATAGACTTTTTTGATTATCATATGAAGGATAGTATTTGTATATTAAAACCTAATTTAAAGTTACATATTTCAGAAACCATAATGATAAGTAATGGAGAAATTTGGCATCGGGTAAGTGAATTAAAAAATTCTAATAGTGAAGATGAGAATCTTAATGATATTGATAGTATAATAAATGAAAATAATGATCAAGATAAAAATCTTAATAATACTCATATTATAACAAATACCTATATTATAATAAATGGAGATAATGATCAACCAAAGCGTTTATTTCATGAATCAGAATATTGTGATGATTCTAGTGAAACTTCAAAAAAGTGGTTTATAGGAAAATACAGATATCCTAAGAAATCTATTAATATAGATTATCAAAGAATATACCAGGATAAGAAATATATAATAAGAGGACTAAGATTAGTATATTTTGTCTATAAGACTATTCATTTTTACATTGGAATAAGATTAGCTATTGTATTCTATGAAAAATTGAATCAAGATCGCTTTTTAAACCTAAAAAGAATGGTTGCTTTAGTATTAATTAGTATGAGTTTAATGACTATCATCCCAGAATATTCAGGAAATTTTTCATATATAGCTGATAGACAAATAAATATAGGTAGCCAAAATTTGATAGGAAATTTTATACAAGATATAGGTCTTTTTGTATTTGATAATTCATCATTTATACATAACATATCTGTTAGTTTTATCTGTTCAATGCTTCTTCTTCAATTATTTTCATTTCCAGTTAAATCAAGTAAAAACTTTCCCAATAAGTAGTCTGATATAAGTTGTTATTGCTGTGCAAAGTTTGGTAAATAGGGTATAAATCTTTATATTAATTAGAATAAAAGTATATAATGAAAGAAAAATAAAGGAAAAAAATAATGGCTGAATTAAAAATAAAGTCAAAAGATCCAAAGTCTCTCAGACGAATCATTGAAAGTGCTTTATCAGAAAGATTACACAGTGTTCAAGCAGGAATCAAAAAAACAAAAGAACGCCTCCTCTCATTTGAAAATCAATATCAATTATCAACAGAAGAATTTATTACTCGCTTTAATAATGATGAATTACCCCATAGTTTTGATTTTGATGAGTGGATTGGAGAATCTAAAATGCTAGAACATTTACAACAAACAAAAGAGTCCATTGAGGAAATTAATTTTGTTGATTGAAGATTATTTTAAGCAGATTCTTTTTTTAATTCAATCTTCTGAACTTATCCAATCATTTAAAATTGAGGAGGATAAAAGGGGATTATACGAAGGTTTTCTCAAAGGAAAAATTAACTTCAAAGATAACTCTCTACTCCATTTTCGGGAATTTGTCTATGTTGAAATTTCTATTGATAGAAAAATGTATAGTTACCAATATATGGATTCAAAAAATCATCTAATTTTTCGCTATGATAACACTGAACATCACCGAAAACTAAATCTTCCAACTTTTCCTCATCATAAACATGATAGAAGTGAGGATAATGTAATTCAATCAAATGCTCCTTTTTTAGCTGAGGTACTCAAGGAAGTTAAAGAAATCCTTAAATAATACACTCTTTAAGATTTTATTCACTCTATGAGATAGGATAATCAGTTACTATAAAATGATGTATATTTTATTGATATAACCATCAAGATTATGAAAAATAGTCTATCTACTACTGAAAGGAAACCCCAAGAAATTAAGCAAGAAACAGGCATTATTAAGGTTCGTGGGGTCGATCATTATTACGAGTGGATCAGACAACCAGGAATCATAGAAAAGCCTGTTATGGTGTTTATTCATGGATGGGGTGGATCAGCAAGATATTGGCGCAGTACCGCAGAAGCTTTGAGTGATAAATACGATTGTTTGTTATATGATTTAAGAGGGTTTGGGCGTTCTAAGCTACCAGAAAATCCCCTAGGTTTGAGTTATGAATTAGAGGAATATGCAGAAGATTTAAAGGCTTTATTGGATGGGTTAGGACTTGAAAAAGTTTACATGAATAGTCATTCAATGGGGGCTTCTGTTGGGGCATTATTTACTACTATGTACCCAGAAAAAGTGGAGCGTTCTATCCTCACTTGTAATGGTATTTTTGAGTATAATAAAGCTGCTTTTGATGCCTTTCATAAATTTGGTGGTTATGTGGTTAAATTTCGTTATAAATGGTTCTTAAAAGTACCGTTTGCATCCAATTTATTCATGGCGAGATTTTTGCATCGTCCGATTGACAAGTTAGAAAAAATTGCTTTTTTAGAGGATTTTATTTTAGCAGATTATGAAGCAGCATTAGGAACGATTTATACATCTGTTAGTAAGAAAGCAGTAGAAACTATGCCTAAAAAGTTTGCAGAAATTTCGGTTCCGACGTTGTTAGTTTCTGGCGAGAAAGATATTATTATTCCTGCTGCAATGGGACGAGAAGCAGCTAAGTTAAATGATAAAATTGAGTATGTAGAAATAGCAAAAACGGCTCATTTCCCTATGTTGGAAGATCAAGAAACTTATTTAACTAAAGTTAGAAAGTTTCTTGATTAAAATAACCAAATTTTCTCTATTCTTCTTCCGTTTCCTTATTTGAATTAGGAGAAGCATTATAAATAGCATCTAGTTGTTGTCTAGCATCTTCCACACTCACCGAACGCATTACCAATAAGGGTTCATTAATAGGTTTACCTCGTTCATCCAGTAACTCAGGATGGATGGTTTTTTGCCTATTGTTCCATGTCTTAGCTTTAGGAGAAGACCCATTCCGTCGATTAGGATAACGACGTTGAGAGTCCATGCTAACCGTGATCAAACTGCGAATCAGGTTACTTACTGCCAGAAAAGCAATAATGGTAAAAGCAACGATGTAAATTAAATGTAACATTTCAAGTCCTCCGATAAAACACCAATTTTTGTGGTGTTATGGCAAAAGTTTCTAAATCAACGTAAGCTTTTCTTAAGATTGTCCTTAACTAGCTTACCAAGAAGTGTCTAAGGAAAATAGGGATTGTTGCATCAATTAACAACCCCTAACTTATTAAGCAATGGGGGGATTTTCTTGTTTATGCGATCGCCATTTCATCGACACTTGCCAGCATTCAGCCACTAACTTATGCCAAGGAACTAATGCTCTGGTATCGATCCCTGCCTGTTTTCCTGTGGCTTGAAAGAGGATTTTAGCGGTTTGTACTTCTTGTTGATGAGTTTGAACCCGTTCTAAAAGGTCAGTTTGTTCTTCAATGGATAAAAAGGTAATTCGTTCTGTTTCTAATAAATGACGAGCGCGGGAAAACCAGTATTGAAAATCCTCTAACAAAGGTTCAAGAATCGTTTTGAGCAGTTCTTGCTCAGTGGGGTTACTATGAGGCATCATCTTAAAATTTGGTTGTTATTTATACTCTAATCTTAACGTCTTTTACATTTCTTTGTATTCAATGGCAATAAAATAGAATTTATGTACTCTTATTAAACTCAAAAAACACCTTTATATTAAGGAATATTAAGACAAGGAAACTCCTTCTCGCTTTGCTCGCACTCAGAAATAGGAACTTCTGACTTCACACTTCTGACTTCTTGAAGTGTTCTCTTAGCTTACAGAAAATATTTGAATGTTTTCTTCAACCCCTTTTAATGGCAAAGGTTGAATGGCTGTAATTTCAGAAGCTTTCAAAAATTGTGCCACTGTTGCTGAGACTAGAATCATGCCACTGTCTGCCACTTCTTGGAGACGGGCTGCAATATTAACCGCCGGACCGATCGCCGTATAATCCGATCGTTGTCCCCCTCCAAACATCCCCACCACCGCTATTCCTTGATGAATACCACAGCGAAACTGTATAGGCTGTTTAATTAACCCTTGAGACTGCCATTGAGCATTTAATTTATGTAATTGATGGTGCATTTCTCTAGCTACAGCGATCGCTTGATTAACTTGTTGTTGAGGGGTTAAGTCTTCTGGCGCACCAAATAAGGCTACCACCGCATCCCCAATAAACTTATCTACCGTTCCTCCATAATCAAAGATAACCGCCGTCATAACCTCTAAATACTCATTAAGCAAAGTCGCCACACCTTGGGTTCCTAAATGACTTGCTAAAGGAGTATATCCCACTAAATCCGTAAATAAAATGGTTACTAAACGGGGTTCTGGGGTTAAATCAAGGCTTAACTCTCCTTTAGCCACCTTATTAACCATAGATGCTGGTAAAAACCGTTTTAACACCGATTCTGTTAAGTATTGATTGAGTTGTTTCACCTCCTGTTCACTTTTTCGTAACTGTTCCGCTTGTTGTTTAGTTGTCTCATACAGTCTAGCTTGCTGAACGGCGATCGCTGCTTGAGAAGCTAAGGTTTGGGCCAGTTCAATTTCTGTCGATAACCAGTGACGGGGATGATCCGTCTGTCGCAAAGAGATACTGCCAATAATTTCCTTATCCACCATTAATGGCACAATTAACAAGGCTTGGGCCGATTTTCGCAAAGGTAAATCGAATTGTGTCATTTCAGGATAGTGATCCATATTTTCCAACACAACGGGTGTTTGAGTATTGATCAGTTGTTGTAAAACAGGATTTAAAGCAATGGGAACCACTGATTGAGGAAGGGGGTTAATACTGCCTTGATGATGGTCATATAGTCCAACACATTGCACAAATTTATCCTCTTTTGTCCATAAAGAAAGGGCGCAACCATCTACTCTTAATCCATTGCCTAATTCTTGAGTAATGGCGGTAAAAATGAGTTGAGGATCTAGACTACAACGAATTGCGTTAGTAATGCGATTAATTAAGGCTTCTCGCTGGGCTAAAGCCCTTACTTTTTGATAAGCTTGAGCTTGAGTAATGGCTAAAGTTATCTGTTCTGCTACCATTTTGGTGATGGCAATTTCTTGCTCTTGCCAATGATAAAATGAACAATAACGATATAATCCCACCACTGCAATAAATTTATTTTCTAAGGTAAGAGGAAGCAATAAAGAGGCTCCAATTTTTGTCAAGTTATAAACGTTTTTTCTTTCCTTTTGTTTAAGGGTTTTGGGTTTAATAAAAGGTGAAAAATTATCAACAGAACTAATGATTTCGATTTTTTGGATTGGAATAATTGTTGTTTCTAATAAACTTAATTCTTCCTTATTTTTCTTTTGTTTTTTTTGATAAAAAATACTTTCTTCAATTAAAGGATTAGTATCAAATGCACGTAAAATACACCAATCAACGTTTAAAAGCTGTCCCAACTGATTAATAATCTTCTGTAAAGCTACTTCTAAAGAACTAGAATCAAGCGGTTTCATAGATCCCTGCTATCCTCTTTATCCTACACCTATTGAATGTTTAACTGTCGCAGTAAGGCAAATACAGAAGTATAACCGTGTAAAAACGTTTCTTGTCCCACTGGGCCAATTTCCCCATTACAGAAAAATCCCCCTAGGGAAATCCCAGGAAAATAATTAGTAAATAACTGAGAGTCAAAATTGGGCATCTGATATAAGGTTTGGCCCCTTCCTAAACAGGAAAACATCAATGCCCCTTGAATGGAAGTGGATGAATTAGACTGTTTTAAGAGAGTTTCTAAATCATCAGCAGAGGTTTGAGCATCCCGTAAATGAAATTGTAGCCGTTGGCCAGGCCGTACCCGATCGCCGATGGCGATCGCGCCTAATTTGGGATCGACTCCTAATAAGTTACGAATTAAAAAATCCCCTGGTTGTAATTCTTGTTTAAATTCATCTCTAACGACTCCTACAAATAAGGAATGTTGAGCAAGTTGACGATCGGATTCATCTAAACTTTCGATTAACTCCCGCAACCAATCTAAGGGCGATCGCGTTTCTCCTTCTTGTGACAATTCTAAAATAATATTCCGTTCTCCTTTTACCACTTGATAGGGTTGACCAATGGGACGACATCCTTGGGCTACAATGGTGTCAATAGTAATGTCTCCGCTTAAAGCGAGTCCCACCGTTCCTTGATGATAAAACCCTGATTGGGGATCATCGTTATGATGATAGAATACAGTGCCTGGAACCCCCATCAAACTACTACTACTTAATCCCCCCACCTTAACCGATCCAGGATAAGCAAAATCCAAACCAGCTAATAAGTCGTTAATACGGGTTGAAAAGGGGTCAGACAGCAGGATAAAGTGAGGCTTCTCTTGAGGGGCAACCCCGATGAGTCTTTCCCAAGTTTCCGGGGGACTATCTAAATCAGGTAAACTGTCAGGGCTGAGAAAAAAGGGATTAATTTTGATCTGGGGTAAACAACCAACCATTAAACTTAAAGCCGGGCTATTTTCTACCTCCGATGGGTCTTTTCCCTCGTTTTGGCCGATAATTCCGGCACCCCCACAGCCGATCGCCACTGGTAGGGGTAGCTTTTCTAAAATTAATGGGATTAAGCGGGGATAATCACTGGCATAAGCCGAAGAAATAAAGAAAATGCCCACATCAGCAGGACTTGACAAACGGTTCTCAATGGTTTGAGTCACTTCTGTCACAGCAGCTTCCAAAGAAGGTCGAGTTGAGAGGGCATTGGTCCAAAACATTCGTTTTTGAGGGGATAATCGTGTAACTAAAGACTTCTATTAAATTCTCCAGGCATGGGATTCCTTGGAAAAACTTCAGCCGGCATGGAGTTAAACTCCGTATCAATGGTCAAATCTAAACTTTCGTCAATTTGTTTAATCATATCAGAGAGATTGGTTCGATACACTGTTCTCACAAAGGTATCAACATCCACCACTTCTTCTTGAGGTAGGGAGGCAAAAAATATATCCACTTGATTATCGCCCCAACTCCTGGCTTGGACTTGACTAGCTGAGGGTAAGCTCACTTGACGTAAAGGGGTGACAACGTTCTGAGTCAGTCCTGTGATAACTGAAACGGGGCCACCAAAACGGGGTAAAGAGGGTTGATTTAGGGTAGGACTAGGAATACCCATGACTCGAGTTCCTGTGGTTCTTACTCCCGAGGTAGCAAGGCCATCTATAGGAGGTAAGACACCCTCACCAATGGGATCTTCAAGTTCTTCTGCTGCCCTTGTCCCAAAATCATAAATATCTTGATACACATTACCTGCTTCTACTTGGGGTAAAATCGGAACCTCTTGTGCGGGAATATCTCCTCTCTGTGCATCTAAATTAATTTGACTCAAAGAAGACATAATCGAATCTATGGAAGTATTCGACGGTTCTGACACAGCTTGAGTAATGGTCTGTGTTGTCAGGGAATCATTAACGGTTCCGATGCTTTCTTGCGCTGGAATTAATTGACTCAGAAGATCAGATTCAATTAAGTCTTGACTTGTTATTACTTCTAAACTGAGGTTATCCCATGATGTCTCTGAAGATATGTGAAATGTGGCTGCTTGGCTTGTGTGTGTTAGGCTATCAATATAGTTAAGGCATACTAAGATCCCTAAACCAGTTTTCATTAACCTAAAAAATAATCTCTTTAGCATGACAAAATTACCTTAGTTAGGGTGGTTACTAATTGCTATATGTATAATTTTTGGTGAGGAAAATAAGAAATTTAATTTGATTGAAGTTAATCATAACATGGCTCTAGAAAGCCATTGATGTTTACTTTAAGTCTTGTAAACGTTCTAGGGTCATATCACTATATTGCCCATATCCCAATTCTACCCAAAAATTTTTACCTGACACTCTGTTTATAGAAATTTTATCGTTGCTTCTTGAAACGGAGAGGGAGGGATTCGAACCCTCGTTAGAGTTACCCCTAAACAGCATTTCCAGTGCTGCGCCTTCAACCACTCGGCCACCTCTCCTTAATGGGGTCACAATTAACCATTCTACACTATTAATAAACTTTTTTTAACCTAATTTCAAGCTCAAAGTAATTTTAGCTTTAACAAACATCTATAAAACAGTAAATAGACCTAAAAAGATAAATAGAAAAGCTTAAAAGGCAAAAAGGTTAATTTTAGAATTTTATGCCTAATAATACAAGAATAGGCTGATCTATTAACGTTTATACCAGCCTACTCCATACTGCTTGGTTCAGAAATAACTGCTAGTTTACGCAAGAGTGGGAAAAGGGAGAAGAACAACTTGAGTCAAGCTTAACTCTCCCCATACTCTCTGGGCGATCGCCTAAGTAAATACCGAGCGATCGCGCTGTCTTGACCAGACAATCATCTTCTCGTACGGGAGAGGGACAAGGACACTCTTTGTCCTCATGACTCTTCTTAATGGTCTGAATAACATCATACAAGGGTTCAATATCCACCTTGCCTTTTTTCCAAACCACCAACTTATTGTATTGTCCTTTTTCGATCAGTTTAATAGCTTGGACCCCGAAAGCAGTTGCTAACAGACGATCCCAAGCAACCGGAGGATGACTGCGTTGCAAATGGCCTAAAACCGTTACTCGCATATCCATATCTTTCAACAGACAAAAATCTTGGTGTTTTTTTTGACAGAGAATTTGACCATATTCTTCTTGGATCTCTCTCTTCAGATAATCGCCAATACGATCCTCTTTTTTGTTATGTTGGTTTTTAACGCCTTCTGCAATCACCACTAGGCCAAAATAACGGTCATACTGTTGCAAGTTTAATAATTTCTCACAACAACCATGCAACACATCCAAACTAAGATAAGGGGTTAATTCAGGGATGAGGATAATATCAGCCCCTCCTGCAATCCCTCCCTGCAAGGCTAAATGACCGGCATCTCGACCCATCACTTCTACTATGATAATGCGGTTATGACTGGCTGCGGTAAAGGTCAGATCATATAATGCTTGAGTGACAACTTCAACTGCCGTTGTAAAACCCACACAAAACTCTGTTAAAGGAACATCGTTATCAATCGTTTTGGGAATAGCGATCAGATTCCAATGACCTTCTTCAGCCAAATCATAGATGATCTTTAAGCTACCATCTCCCCCAATAGCAATTAAAGCATCTAAATTGAGCATTTCGTAGCCTCTGAGGATGGCTGCTTTCACCTCTGGATCTTTGTCTGGATCTCCTTTACTAATCGACCCTAAAATACTGCCACTAAAAAATTGTAAAACGTCTACACCGCGAATTTCCCCTGGGAGTTGATAACATTTTCGGGTCAACAAGAGTTCCTCTGGAGAACGCTTTTTATCCGCAATATCGCGAAACCCGTCAGTTCCGTAGGGAAGACCATAAACTGACCACTTTTCCTTTTCGGCTGCTTTAACCACTGCGCGAATGACAGCATTCAACCCTGGACAGTCTCCTCCACTGGTAAGGATACCAATACGTTTGCTGTTCATATTTCCACCTCCTAGGTTAATTATTTGGGTTGAGGGTAGTGGTAGCCGGTTCTTGTAGCGATCGCCAGATAGGTGCGTAGGTTTGTAAGGCTTTCATGTACTGCGATCGCTCAAAGGCCGCAGGATCGGGACAATGAAGTTGAGAAAGACTTCCTTGCATTTGTTGGATGGACTCGTATTCGTTTTCTTCCATCCAGTTGCGTATTCCTTCTTCTAGGGTTCCTAAATAATGGATACCGTGACGTAACAATGCGCTGACCACTTGGGTAATTTTTGCGCCGGCCATGACCATTTTAATGACATCAGACGAGTGATGAATACCACTGGTAGCAGCTAAGTCTGCCTCAATTTTTCCGTATAAAATGGCGATCCAACGCATAGGAAGACGCATGGCTTGAGGGGTACTTAACAAGACGTTGGGATACACTTCTAAGTTGTTTAAATCGATGTCCGGTTGATAGAAACGATTAAACAAAACTAAGCCATCAGCCCCGGTTTCTTCTAAGCGTTTGGCCATGTTGGCCATGTTGCTAAAATAGGGACTTAATTTAATGGCTACGGGGATATTAATTTCTGATTTTACGGCTTTTAATATGTCTAAATAATTCTGCTCAATTTCTCCCCCAGGAATGTCTAAATCGGTAGGAACATAATAAATATTCAGTTCTAGGGCATCAGCCCCTGCTTGTTCAATTTGTTGGGAATAATCTAACCATCCTCCTAAAGTTGAGCCATTAATACTGGCAATAATGGGGATATTTACCATTTCTTTGCTGGTGCGAATATGGTTTAAATATTCGTCAGATCCCACGTGAAAAATTTCGGGTTCAGGAAAATAGGTTAAGGCTTCGGCAAAGCTTTCGGTTCCGTAGGTTAAATGATGATGTAATTCTAATTGTTCTTGTCGTAATTGTTCTTCAAAAAATGAGTGTAAAACAACCGCTGCTGCGCCAGAATCTTCCATCCTTTTGATGTTATCTATTTCTTCTGTTAAGGGGGCGCACGAACCTACCACTAAAGGAGATTTTAAGGTCATTCCCATATAGGTTGTTGTTAAGTCCATTCCCTGACTCCTGATTCCTTATTTAACTTTAATTTATACTACTCCTTTTGAACAGTATTTTTTCAACTGCTCAGTTTGTTTTTAGCTCTTTTTTGCTTAATTTTTACCGTTAACTTTATATTTTCATTGTATCAGTTCTGGGAAAGGTTATTCATTTATTTACTTATTTGTAAGATTTAGTTACAAATATTATTATTACTCTATTTTTCACCCTTCTTTCTTTATTCTAAATTCCCAACAAACTAACCATTAAAGCTTTTTGGGCGTGCATTCTATTTTCTGCTTGATCCCATACTTTTGATTGTTTTCCTTCTATGACACTGTCTGTTATTTCTTCTCCCCTATGGGCAGGTAAACAATGTAGAACAATAGCATCTTTATCCGCTTTATTTAATAGGTCATCGTTAATTTGATAGGGTTGAAAAATAGGAATTCTGGATGCTGCTAACTCTTCTTGTCCCATACTAGCCCAAACATCCGTATAAAGAACATTAGAATCTTTGACAGCAGCGATCGGATCATCGGTTAGGATAATCTCAAAACCAGGTGCAGCTAACTGTTTAGCTTGTTCAATAATCATCGGTAACGGTTGATAATCTTTGGGGGTTGCTACTCTAATTTTCATCCCCATTAATGCCCCTCCTAAAATTAGGGAATGAGCCACATTATTTCCATCTCCTAAATAAGTTACTGTACTCCCTTTCAATTCTCCAAAACATTCTTTAATGGTCATAAAATCGGCTAAAATTTGACAAGGATGTTCTAAATCCGTCAAAGCATTAATAATCGGAATTTTGGCGTATTCTGCAAAAGTTTCTAGCTTGGATTGTTCAAAAGTACGGATAGCTAAAATGTCTAAATAGCGATCTAACACCCTTGCGGTATCCTTAGCCGGTTCTCCTCTCCCCACTTGAGTGACACTAGGATTGAGATCCAGCACTTGTCCTCCCAGTTGATAGATAGCAGCACTAAAAGAGACACGGGTACGGGTAGAGGCTTTATCGAACAACAGTCCCAGGATTTTTTGACAACGAGGCGATCGCTGGCCACTTTTTAGCTGGCCGCCTAAGTCTAACACGGCGGTCATTTCTTCTGCGCTCAGATCGCCAATTCCTAATATATCTCTTCCCTGGAGGGTTGTCATAATGGCTGTTATCCTCATCTGTTGAGGATTTCATTATAGCTATGATGTTTCTAGTGACCAGAGAATCATAATCGAGATTTTAGAATTGTTTGAAGGAGGCAGGAGTTGAAAGGCTCGGAGGCAGAATGAAAATTAATTTGCCTGTGAGTGATATGAAATATGCAATTTTTGGGAAGACTAAGTATAGATTAAAACAGGTCAAGCTTAATAAAAACTTACCGAAAATTTGGGTTTAAAGCCCCGTCCCTTTTAGGACGGCTTCTTGAGGTCAGATAATCTTCGAGGTTTCCTCGGAGTTCTGGCCTCGCTTTTCCAGGTTTTTAAT
>JAAUYD010109218.1_pt1 | contig 14607 bp, 11 predicted proteins | sample 7278101 | NCBI WGS metagenome assembly JAAUYD01 (sample SAMN14350128, study PRJNA611818) | marine sediment metagenome | isolation source: surface marine sediment (0.6m) | place: French Polynesia: Moorea | collected 2018-08
AAAGCCCCCACTGAAAGGAAGAAGCCGGTTTCTTGGATTCCAGTGGAGGCGGAGCAAGGAAAACTGGGGACAGCACTCCTCGAACTCTTGGCGAGTTCATAACAGGTATGCCCCGGGGGGTCAAACCCATTGATCCATTGATAAGCAGGTAGCTCGCCGCGATGCGATTCCCCTTCCACGATGCCGCACCTATTGCCGGAGCGATACACGGATAACGCCATGGTTGAATCGAGCAGCAATGCCATCATTCGAATGTTTCATGTCCACAAACGGTATGGGGCAAAATTCGCCCTCAACGACCTGACGCTGGACATCATGAAAAATGAGTATCTTTTTGTCACCGGCGCCAGCGGTGCAGGAAAGACCACCCTGCTGAAGTTGCTTTACCTGGGTGAGTCCGTCTCCGAAGGACAGGTGCTGGTGGACGGCATGAACATCTCCCGTATCAACCGCAAAGGCATCCCCAATCTACGTCGCAAGTTCGGTATCATCTTTCAAGATTACAAACTGATTCCCACCAAAACGGTTTATGAAAATGTCTCCCTTGTGTTGGAGGCAGCCGGCCGCAAACCCAGGCTGATTGAAAAGAAGGTGCGCAGCGTCCTGCGCACCGTGGGTATGGAGGATCGCATGAAGGCCCTGCCACCAAGCCTATCCGGCGGTGAGCAGCAACGGGTGGCCGTTGCCAGGGCTGTGGTGGGTGATCCGAAGATCATACTGGCGGATGAGCCCACCGGCAGTCTGGACACCGAATCCGCAGGCGTGATCATGGCGTTTCTGGATGATTTCCACAGCCGCGGTGCAACGGTCATCATCGCCACCCACGATAAGGAGCTCATTCGAAACGGCAATGGCCGCGTGGTCCACCTGCGCGACGGCCGCCTGCTGTCCAACTCCTCCGTACCTGAGCAACGGGGTTGAAGATGAAACGGTTTTACCAGAGGGCGATCAAGGACATCCTGGAGAATCGATTTCTCACAGCCGTCTCGGTCATCACCATCGCCCTGTCAATCATGATTGCAGCCGCGTTTGCGCTGTTTTTCATGAACGCCGGCAACGTCTTGAGTTCCTGGCAAAAGGGCATCCGAATGATGGTCTATCTCAAGCCCGACACCTCAGAGGCCGGTCGTCTGGATACCAAATACAAGCTGCAAAGCATTTCAGGAGTGCAGGAAGCACGTTTTATCCCCAAAACCGAGGCCATGGAAAAATTAAAAACCCAGATGCAAACCCACTCCGCTTTGCTGGATAATCTCCAAGAAAATCCGCTCCCCGATGCCTTCGAAGTCTATTTTCAACCCACCGCCCGCAACAGCGAAGCGCTCTCTTTCCTGGCCGAACGCATCACCGCCCTGGCCACAGTTGAAGAGGTGGAGTACGGCCAACAGTGGATCCGGCGGTTTACCAACATCATCAATCTGTTTCGGTTGGCCGGTTACGGCATCGGCGGCCTGTTTTTCATGGCCACCGTTTTCATCGTCGCCAACACCATCCGCCTGGTGCTCTATTCACGCCGGGACGAGATAGAAATCATGCGGCTGGTGGGCGCCACGGACCGCTTCATTAAAATCCCATTCTATCTGCAGGGCATGATTCAAGGCGGCGCGGGAACCGTGATCGGATTGCTGATTCTGTTTATCGGCTATATTTCATTGACCACCCACTTCAGCCAGAACGTCTCCACCACGTTGGTTTCCATCCGGTTCTTTTCTCAAGGCGTTTGCGCCCTGATCCTGTTGGGAGGCATCGGTGTGGGGTGGCTGGGATGCTGGGTATCGTTGAAACAGTTCATGAAAACATAGGATTTTTTGACATTTCCTTTTTTGGCATGACTTTTAGAACGTACATATATGCCGTAATAATGGCGGCGGCGTTGGTGGCAGGGGACGGAACTGCGTTTGCAGCCCAAACCGGCATTATCCAGGTTTCGGATCTTAGGATGCGCACAGGTCCGGGAAAAGACTATCGCATTGCGGTGATCCTGCCCAAAGGCGCAGAGGTTACGATTCTGACGCGAAAAAACGGTTGGCTGGAGATCACATATCGTGGCGCAAAGGGCTACATTCTCCACAATGACGAGTTCATCGAAATCACCCGCCAGGAATCCCAGAAAACGCCCCAGACACCCGGCCCGCTAAAGGATGCACCGCCAAATGCCGAAACCATCAAGGGGCAGTTGCGCAAGGCTGAATCCGAACTGGCTGCCACCCGTCGTAAAGAAAAAGAGGTACTGGAACAATTCAATGCGGCCGATGAAGCTCTGAGCAACGCCCGAAGGCAAGTTCGCATCGCCAAAACCGGCTTGGCCGAAGTCCAGAAGAAAATCGATGAGGTTAACGAGCGCTCCTCGGTTCTGGAAAAAGAGATTCTGGCCGGTGAAAAATACGCCGCCAAGCGATTGGTCGCGCTATACAAAGCCAACTGGGTTGGTAAGATTCACCTGTTGGCCACGGCAGATTCGTTTTTCGATTTTATCAACCGCAAGGAGACTTTGGAGAGAATATTAGCCAAGGATGAAGCCTTCCTGGAAGAATTGAACCGTAACAAAACCGCCCTTGAATCGCTCCTGACCCAGCTCAACACAAACAAGGCGGAAAAAAGAGCGCTGGAACTTAAACTGCGCCAGCGGGTGGCCAAGCTTGATGCACAACAAGTCAAGCGCAAGAAGCTGCTCAAATCCATCAGGGGCAAGAAGTCATTGGAACTGGCCGCTTTGAAAGCGCTCAGAGAGGCGGCCAAAGAGCTCGATGCCACCATCGTGAAGATAGAACCGGCGGTGCGGAAGATCACGCCGTCCACCGAAACCAAGCAGCAAAACAAACCTTTTAAAGCGTACAAGGGGTTGCTCAGTTGGCCTGTTAAGGGTAAGATAATTTCATTTTTCGGGCCTTACCGGGATAAAAAATTCGCCGTTACCAATTTTCAAAGCGGCATTAACATACAGGCCGAACGGGGAGAGCCAATTCGTTCGGTATCAGACGGGCATGTGATCTACGCCAACTGGTTCAAAGGATTCGGCAATATGATGATTGTCGATCACGGCGATCACTATTACACGGTGTATGCCCATCTTGAAGAGGTCTTCAAGGTCAAAGGAGACCGCGTTGACCAGGGCGAAGTGATCGCAACCGTAGGCGACACCGGTTCAATGAAAGGGCCGGCGCTGCACTTTGAAGTTCGCCACCATGGAAAACCCATTGATCCTTTGAAATGGATACAAAAGGGATAAGACAAAAGGTAAGGAGCTAACCCCCAATGACGAAAACAAGCAAAGCATTTCGCTGGTCACTTTTGGGTGTCCTGGCGTTGGCTATCGCCATATTTGGACCAGGCGTCTATCGCGGTCTGAGCGACAATAGTGAAAACACCTACCAGGGCCTGAAAATCTTCTCCGACGTCATCGATATCGTCGAAAATACCTACGTAGACGACGTGGAGTCCAAAAAACTGATCGAGAATGCCATCCAAGGCATGGTCAGCAGCCTGGACCCCCACTCCTCCCTGCTCACTCCAGACGCATTCAAAGAGTTACAGATCGACACCCAGGGTGAGTTTACCGGAATCGGTATCCACGTCACCATGCGCGACAACCTGGTGACGGTCATCTCCCCGATTCAGGGTACACCGGCCTACAGAGCCGGTATCAAGGCCGGCGACAAAATCGTCAAAGTAGACGGTGTGACCACCGACAACCTTCGCGACGCCGTCAAACGCATGCGCGGCCCCAAGGGCACCGACGTAATGGTCACCATTATCCGCGAAGGAGAGCCCAAACCCATCGATTTCGACCTGGTGCGGGATGTGATCCCCATCCATAGTGTCAAAGCCACCACCATCGCACCGGGATACGGATATGTGTGGGTGACCCATTTCAGAGAGAACACCTATGCCGATTTGGTCGACGCTTTGGAAAAAATAGAAGCCAAGGAAAAACCGATGAAAGGGTTGGTGTTGGACCTGCGCGACAATCCCGGCGGTGTGCTGCAGCAGGCCATCGATATCTCGGACCTGTTTTTGGAAAAAGGCATCATCATGACCAGCAAAGGGCGTCAGAAGCGCCACAACCGCACCTATAAAGCCCGAAAGGACGACGCCAAACCGAGAAGCTACCCCATGACCGTCCTGATTAACGGCGGGAGCGCCAGCGCCTCGGAGATAGTGGCCGGCGCTCTGCAGGACCAGAAGCGGGCGTTGATCATCGGCACGACTTCATTCGGAAAAGGGTCGGTCCAGGCGATCGAAAACCTGCGCGACGGATATGCCCTGAAGCTGACCATTGCGCGGTATTACACCCCGAGCGGCCGAAGTATCCAGGCCAAGGGTGTAGAACCGGACATCGTGGTCCAGCACAAAGTATTGACTGAAGAGCCGGAGGACGAAAACCGGCTGTTCAAAGAAAAAGATCTTGTCAACCACCTGAACGCCGAACCGGACAGCAAGAAGAAGAAAGATCCACAAAAAGAGGTCAAACCCAAATCCGAGACTGAACAGCCGTCACGGCCATCGCGCCTCAGCCCTTTAAATGCAGAACAACTCATGACAGACAGCCAGGTACGGCGGGCCCTGGATATTCTGATGGGTTACGAAATATTCAAGACACTGCGCAATGGCTAAGAAACGTGCTGCCGCGCCACGGCGAAAAAAAAGAAAATCCTCCAAGCGCCCCGACATCGCACTTCAATTGATGAAAGTGTTCGGAGCGCTGAGCATATTGGTGGTTCTTGTGGTAGGTGTCGCAGTGGTCGCCCATTTTGTTTTCAAGCGCCCGCAGAGCTATCAGCCACCATCTGTGAAACTTCCGGCGCCGCAGGTCAAGAAGAAAGCCAAGCCCACCTACGAGGTCTACTCACGCAAGGTGCTGCCGCCCAAGCCGGTCGAGAAATTGCGCCAAATACCCGGGGATCAACCTCCGATCGTGGCCATCATCATCGACGATATCGGATATGATCGGCCTGTTGCCCGGCAACTGCTTGCCCTGGATGTGCCGCTGACCTTTTCCATACTGCCCTACGCTCCACACAGCCGGCAACTGGCCGACGAAGCCAGATCCAAGGGGCTTGAGATCATGCTCCACCTGCCCCTGGAGCCCAACGAGTTTCCTGATGTCGATCCCGGCCCCGGCGCTTTGCTTAGCCGCATGACGCCCGATGAGTTGATCGGCCAACTCGGAGAAAACCTGGACCTTCTTCCCGGACTCAAGGGTGTCAACAACCACATGGGTTCTAGAATTTCCACCTCTCCTGAACAGATGCGCCAGATCTTCTCTATCTTAAAGAAGCGCGGGCTTTACTACATTGACAGCCGCACGACTGCCGATACCGTGGCACAACCCTCAGCCCAGTTGCTGCAACTGCCGTTCGCCGAACGGGACATCTTTATCGACCACTTCGAAGATGAAGCCTTCATTCGCAGCCAGCTTGGTAAACTGATTGACCGTGCACAGGAGCAGGGTTACGCCGTCGGCATTGCCCACCCCCACGCCATAACCCATAAAGTGCTATCTGAATTTCTTCCTAAGCTGAAGAAAAAGGTGGAGTTGGTCCCAGCCTCCATGGTGGTCGACGCCGGAATGAAAGCGAAGTTGGCCAAAGCCCCATCCGACTGATGCGGTATAGATATCACACCAGATTAAAATCGGCTCTGGGCGCTTTCAGAACCACCCGTTTCTATCGACCCTTTCTGCAGCCATTTTCTTCGTCGATGCAGGCGCCCTCAGCGCTGACAGAAACACCACGGTCAGAAAATAACACGGCGCAGCCACGAACAAGTATAACGGCAGCACCAGCACGCCGGCTGACGTCAATACTGCTGCAAACCAAAGAAATATCATTGCCCCGAATAAATTGTGCTTTGATATCAAGGACCGCTGGTAACACATCATCCTGCCCTCCTCTTGTCATCATCATCATAACCTACTATTATTATATCTAAAAATGAATAATACCGCTAAACTTCGTCTGTTTTCCGTCGGGTTGCCGTAAATTTGATGAACAACCCGTATGATGGCCACCAAATACATTTTGCGTGCAAAAAAATGGACCAGCGTATCGCCTTTTGCTATCGTCCTTAAATAAAGCCCATGAGGCCGGAAGAATTTCGTCATGAGGATTTGGGAATCCAATAAGTTTATTTTCATATTGCCTGACAACACCTCACAAAATGGCCAAAAAAAGTAAATATGGTACTCCTCGTGCGCAGCAATTGTAACCGGAAAACAAAGCGGCCCGACAAGCCTCTCAAGTAAAGATAATCAATTGTATTTAAACAGTTTTAATGACTTCCAAGGTATGGATACAAGCGCGCATCACCCGATGGGCATCGATCCCCCACGGTTATCCTCTTTCTTACCAATTAGGTGCCGTTGACAAACCGGTGCCTGTTTGACATGTTCACATTTGGCTGGTTGATGTTGCAAAAGTGCTTATCGTGCAACCTTTATTACCAGGATGGATAGCCCTCTTCTATGAAACGATCCCATGCACTTGTACTTTTGATCTTAAGCGCCTTTTTTTGGAGCCTCGGCGGGGTGATGATCAAAAAAGTCCAACTGCATCCCATGGCCATTGCCGGATGGCGAAGTGCCATTGCATTCAGTGTGCTGCTCCTGTGGAGTGGCAGGTTACAACTAAAAGGATCTTTTGCCCAGTGGGGTGGTGCGGCCGCATTTACCGGCAACATGTTCAGTTTTATTGCCGCAACCAAATTGACCACTGCGGCCAACGCCATATTGCTGCAATACACAGCGCCAGCCTACATTGCTATTATCGGTATCTGGTTTCTAAGGGAACGACCGCGGCCGGCAGACTGGCTGGTCATCGTCGTGGTCATGGGAGGCATGGTGCTCTTCTTTCTAGACCGCCTCTCTTTTTCAGGTCTATGGGGAAACACCATGGGTATTGTTGCGGGAATTACTTTTGCGTGGATGATTCTCTTCCTGCGCAAACAGAAAGACGCCAACCCGCTCATGTCAGTCATATTGGGAAATGGAATTACCGCATTGGTGGCACTTCCTGTGATACTTCAGCAATTACCTGGCGTTTATGACTGGATTTGGCTCATTTTGCTGGGCACCATTCAAACAGCCATCCCCTATATCCTCTACACCAAAGCGATTCGGCATGTGACGGCTTTAATGGGTTCACTGGTACCGGTATTCGAACCAATACTTAACCCTGCCTGGGCATTGTTGATCATTGGGGAAGTCCCTGGCACCTGGGCCATGGTGGGAGGTGCACTAATCCTGATCGCGGTCACATCACGCGCCGTGATACTTCAACCCATTCCGAAGAAGTAACCGAAAATGAATCCGGTCATCTTCTCAGGCCGCTATTTCGGCAGGTGCGCCCTTTGAACGTCACCGGCCTATCACAATTCGGCACGCTCGCCCAGATTGCCGTAGCGGTGATAATTGTCACAGATGCTTTGATTTTGCACGTAGTGAATCAGTTCCAACCGGCCTTCCATCAAAACTGGCTGCCGTGCAATGTAATACCCCCTCTCAGCGGCGGCTTTGAGCACAGGTTCCGGGACCCGCCCTGACGATGCATAGCGTATGCGCTGCAAAACTGCCATGGCGGCGATCAACTCATCATCCGACTGACGATGAACCGGAGACGGCCCAAGCAGATCCCGGCCTTCAACGCTATTCAAAAAGTCCGTTATGTCATTGTCCAGATCTTCCGGGATGCTGATCACCGCAGTATTTCCGGTAATGCGCGTGGCAGCAATCCTGGCCAACGTTTCGAATAGGCTGTCTTCCGAATGTAGACGAATACCGATGGCGCCCACTGGCAAATATCGATGGATGTTATCCTGGCCGCGCAAATGAAAGAAGTCTTTCTCAAGAGAGAACTCCTGCTCCCAGTGATAGAGATAGCTTTTAATAGCGCGGATGGTTTTGTCTATATCTTCGGCATGGGCTTCGAGCCGGTGCCACATGATTTTACGGCGCCAGCCCAGTGCCATTCTCAACATTGCATGCTCTTGCCGGAGGGCACCAATTTTGGGTGGCGCTTTCTCGGTGGCCACCATGAATTGTGACACATAATTGGGACCGCCGGCCTTGATAGCGGGACCCAGGGCGGACTTGCCCATTCCGCCAAACGGCTGCCGCAGGGTGATGGCACCGGTGGTCCCGCGATTGATGTACAGGTTGCCCGCCTTTACTGATTTTTTCCATTCTGCCTGTTCTCTGGGGTCAAGGCTTTCCAGGCCGGATGTCAGGCCGAAACCGGTCTGGTTGACCAGTTCGATGGCATGGTCAAGATCGTCGGCCTGCATGACGCCCAGCAAGGGACCGAAAAATTCCGTCATATGGGTGAGGCTGCCGGGTTGCACATTGTATTTGATCCCGGGTGTCCACATGTGGGGGTTGTCATACACCATCTCCGGCTGAAGGGCCCATGTTTCAAGGGGCTCCAATGTGGTCATGGCCCGTTCCAGATCACCGGACGGCGGTCGAATCAAAGCTCCCATTTTGTTGGAAAAATCCCAGGATGACCCCACTTTGAAGCTCCTGGCCGCATCAATCAATTGCCGTTTGAAATTCTCGTCTTCGTAGATCTCACGCTCAAGAATCAGCAGTGACGTCGCCGAGCATTTTTGACCGCTGTTGCCAAATGCAGAGTGGATGACATTCTTGATGGCCTGATCACGGTCGGCCATGGCCGTAACAATGGTGGCGTTTTTCCCGCCGGTCTCGGCAGAGAGGTGCATTGCCGGTTTTTGTTCGAGCATGGCCATGCCGGTCTCGGTACCCCCTGTCAGGATGACGAAATCCACATCGGTGTGCGACACCAGATGGGCACCGACGCTCCCCCCCGAACACGGCACGAATTGCAACACATTCTTGGAGATCCCGGCCCGCCAGAAGCATTGGCACATCTCCCAGGCCACTAGCACGGCGTCACTGGCCGGCTTGAAAATCGCGGTGTTACCGGCCGCCAATGTTGCCAAAATACCCCCGCAGGGTATGGCGATGGGAAAATTCCACGGAGAGATAACGGCACCGACGCCCCTACCTCTGGCGTCCACGGTTTCGATATCGCAGAACTGCCGGGCCGAAAACGGGTAGTATTCGGCAAAATCAATGGCTTCTGACACCTCCACATCCGCCTCGGTGAAGATCTTGCCCGTATTGGCCGATGCTGCGCCGATCAGATCTCCTCTGCCCGCTCGCAGCTCGGCCGCCACTGTGGACAGCATCTGGTGACGCTCCTCCATGCTGAGACGCCGCCAACCATCCGGATCCTGTTTGGCGACGGATATGGCCCTGTCAATGTCTTCGACGGAGGCCAGGCGGTAGGTCGCCACTTTAATTTCTTCCGGAAGCTGGGAAGGATCGACGCAATCGCGAAGATCGCGATCGTCGAGCACCTCATTTCCGGCAACGACCAGGGGAATCTGGATTGGTTCATCCTCTGCCGTCTTTTTCCATTTGGTGTGAATCCCTTCGGCCCATTTGCGGTTATCGGCCAGGCTCCAGTCCGTATCGGGTTCGTTGTTGAATTCACCCTCGTAATAGGTACCAATGGCCTCCGGAAATTGCTCGGTGCTCCGGTCCTGGATCCGATGCGGTGTCGTTCCGGCCTTGTCCCGATATTCGCAGGCCGTTTCGAACTGTGCTTCGAGAAAGCGCCACTCCTCGGAATCCACCTTGAGGTGGGGTGCATATCGCAAGAAGTTCTCCTTCTCTGTATTCTCATCCAGTCGGCGCACCAAATAGGCAATGGCGTTGATGAACTCATCCCGGCTGGCCACAGGTGCGTAGAGAAGCATTTCTTCTGAGTCTTCGGTCAACGCCCTGCGCACATGGTCGGCCATCCCCTCTAGCATTTCAAAGTGGTAATGCGCTTCAACCTTGTTGGCCTTGGCCATCTGGTAGGCATACGCCAGCTCGAAAAGGTTGTGCGACGCGATTCCCAGATGGACCGCTCGGGCATTGTCGGGCGTCATACCGTAGTGGACCATGCGCTTGTAGTTGGCATCCACCTCCAGCTTGTTGTCATAGGGTGCCAAGGGCCAGTTAAACAGGGACGCCTCGAGCTGTTCCATCTCCATGTTGGCGCCCTTTACGATGCGAAGCATGATTGGACTGCCGCCATCGGCCACTCTCTTTCGTGCCCATTCTGTAAGTTGTTGCTGGATGGGAAAAGAATCCGGAAGATAGGCCTGCAGGACAATACCCGCCATGTAGTCCTTGAACTCCGGCTGCTCGAGCGTCCGGATAAAGGATTTATAGGTAATCTCCAGATCGCGATACTCTTCCATATCGAGGTTGACCAGCTTGGGTACCCGGGTTCCGTCTGCGCGGGTGAAACGGTTGGACTTGGCCTCCCGGTACAGGGTGGTCAGGCGGTCTACCAGAATATCCACAGAATGCTCCATTGCCAGGGAGCTGATTTGTGAATAGATGGTGGAAATCTTAACAGAGATCACCTCGATATCGGGATCTTTCATATCCTTGAGATAAGAGGACAACCTTGCCTGCGCTTCCTCCTCACCCAGCACCGCTTCCCCCAGATGGTTGATGTTCATGCGGACCTGCTCATCGCGGCGCTTGCGCAGATGTGCCTGGAGCGCCTCGGCCTCACCGGCGATGATGGCGCGACTGCTGTCCTGGCGCATCTTTTCAATCATCTTTGGCACGGTCAGGGAGGGGATATGACGCCCGACCCCGAGAAACATCTGCACCAGAAGTTTCTCTACCTTTGAGAAAAAATCCGGTACGCCATGTGCTTTCAGAATCGCATTGACCTGATCTGCAACCCGGCGATTATCACTTGAGCGGAAGCTCTGATCGATCATCTTGGTCAGGACGACCTTGTCCATGGGATGGGTCAACAGCCGCACCATCTGCTCCTGGATGCCTTTCTCTTCGGAGGTAATCAATTCGTTGGCGCGATCTTGCCACTTTTTTGCCGTCTCGACGGACTTGCGGATAATGTCTTTTTCTAATTGACGATCCATTGCATCACTTCCTTTTTGGGGTCCACCGTTAATGGCATCTTGCGGTTCAGCTCGGTGTTATCGCTCGGTTGAAATAATGGCAAAGCCATTCAATGCATTGCGATGTAGGGCAGTAAAACCTGCGGTTGCGCAACACTGCGCCAGCGCTTTTTAACCAGCTGCGGTCCCGATCTGGACCGCTATCTACCATTTGTGAATGGATTCTATGTACTGAGTTGCCGTTTTTTATTCTCCATATACCGATTGAATCGGCGCACATGCTCGCGCGCCGCCTCGATGGCCTGCACTGGTTTTTTGTCGACCACGGCAGACACCAGATTACACAGATCCTCGTAATTTTCATTCAGTTCGTTGGTACCGCAAGGCAGGAAGCGATCGTAGTAGATGTGAATATTGTCATGTACGGTCTTCAGAATGAGCTCATAAACCGGGTTGCCGGCAATGCGGGCCATAAACATATGTATCTTTTCATCCACCCGGACAAATTCGGGCCATTTTGTTGCACCTGCTTCCCAGCACGCTTTTGCTGCTGAAATCAACTCCTGGAGATGGCGAATATCTTCGCCTGTGGCGCGTTCGGCGGCCATCCCCGCCACGGTGCCCTCCACGTCTTCTCTAAACTCGGCAAGATGGCGCAGCGACACCTTTTGACTGCGGATTAAAATGGCCAGTGACTCCGTGATCTGTTTTCCGCCCGGGTCTTTCACGATAGCGCCGCCGCCGACACCGAGTCGAATCTCGATCAACCCTTTTTGTTCCAATACGCGCAGGGCTTCTCGGAGGGTACCACGGCTGGTCCCCAACAGTTCGCCCAACTCCCGCTCCGATGGAAGCTTATCGCCGGGCTTGATCTGCCCATCCAAAATGGCGGCCTGGATCTGGTCCACAACATCCTGAAAAATTCGGCTTTGCTTGGCCTTTCGAAATAGCGCTGACATCTTGTCTCCAATTCACAAATAGGGGGCGGGAAGAATCCTCATCACCTAAATATGCTAATGGTTAAACCATTCGCATTTCATACAGTTCAGTGGCCGACGATGTTTTTTTTAATCGGTGCTATACTTCGCCTAAATATGCTTTTCGAATTTCGGGGTTGTCCAGAAGTCGTCCTGCTTCGTCTTCCATCACCATTTTACCGGTTTCAAGCACGTAACCGCGCTTGGCAATCTGCAGGGCAATGTTGGCGTTCTGCTCAACGAGTAGAATCGTCGTGCCATCTTTGGCGTTGATGTCGCGAACGATGTCGAAAATTCGCTGTACAATCAGGGGGGCCAGACCGAGTGAGGGTTCATCCATCAACAACAATTTGGGGCGGCTCATCAGCGCACGACCGATGGCCAGCATCTGCTGCTCACCGCCGGAGAGGGTGCCGCCTGCTTGTTTACGTCGGTCATGGAGCACGGGAAACAGGTCAAACACATGTTTCATATCAGAAGCGATTTCGGAGCGATCTTTGCGGAAAAATGCCCCCATCTCAAGATTATCTTCCACAGAAAGCCGGGGAAATATCCTGCGACCCTCGGGCACCTGGCACAGTCCTTTTTCTGGCAATGTGTCCGCAGCCCGCCCTTGGATGGCGTTGCCATCATAGATGATCTCACCGGATTTAAGGGGCACGATGCCGCAGATGGACATCAGGGTAGTGGATTTACCCGCACCGTTGGCGCCGATGATGGTGACGATTTCACCGGGGTAAACTTTCAGCGAGATCCCCTTGAGGGCGTCGATATTGCCGTAGCTCGTATGGATATCCTTCAACTCTAAAATCGGCGCCGTCATGGTTTAGCCTTCCTCCTCAGACCGCCGCCCCATGCGTTGGGCCGGGATAAATCCTTCCGGACGGAATTGCATCATCAATACCATGGCACCGCCCAGGGCCAACATGCGATAGAGTTCAAACTCCCTGAATACTTCCGGCAAAACGATCAAGGCCAGCGCCCCGACAATGATGCCCGGTATGGAGGCCATACCGCCCAACACCACCATGGCCAAAACCGTGGCCGATTCGATGAAAGTAAAACTTTCCGGACTGACAAACCGCATACGAGCGGCAAAAAAGGCGCCGGCCAACCCTCCGAACAGTGCGCCCATGGCATAGGCCAGCAACTTCAGATTAAAGGTGTTAACCCCCATCAGCTCCGCGGCGGTTTCGTCTTCCCGTATCGCCTCCCATGCCCTGCCGATTCTTGAAAAATTAAGCCGGCGCACGGATATCACCGTTACGATGGCCAAGGCCAGGATGACGTAGTAGATCAGGTGAAGTTTTTTCAGCCAAAGGTGTTCGATACTGAATCCGTTTAGAAAGCTCGGGTAGTAAATACCGGGCGATTTAATGCCCAATATGCCGTTCGGTCCGTTGGTCAGCGTCATCCAGTTGTTGAGGATGATACGCACGATTTCGCCAAAGCCCAGCGTCACGATGGCCAGATAATCCCCGCGCATGCGCAGCGTGGGGTACCCGATAATGCAGCCGGCGATGCAGGCCGTGGTGGCTGCCACCGGCAAGGCCATCCAAAACGAGACACCGTAGTGGATGCTCAGGAGGCCATAGGTGTAGGCCCCTACACCGTAGAAGGCGATATACCCGAGATCGAGCATACCGGCCAGGCCGACCACAATATTCAGTCCCAACCCGAGGCAGATGTAAATCAACACGTTGATGGCCACATCCTGCCCATATCGCCCGGTCAGGTGGGGAAACACCAATGCTGCCGCCAGCGCGACACCGAGCCAGATCCAGGTCGGTATCTTTTTAGCTGCCCTGCGGGTTTCGGAACCGGCCCGGCCCAGCGGTTCTGTTACGAATCCGAGCAGGCCGGCCTTGCGCAGCATGGTCACCACCATGATGATCAACGTCACGCCGAATACGTATAGCCATACGGTAAAGGCATTTTTAAAGGAGAGCGTGCCGTCGGCGTGAATGCCCAGCAAAGGCCACAACAATCCGAAAAACCAGATCATACCGATGGCGTAATTCTTCCAGAGTTTTTTAGACGCGGGTGTCATCAACATTTTCACCCATAATTCCTGTAGGCATAAAGTAGAGCACGGAGATCAGAATAATGAACGCGAATACGTCTTTGTATTGACCGGAGATGTAACCGGCCCCGAAGATCTCCACCATACCGATAATCAATCCCCCGAGCATGGCCCCGGTGATATTGCCGATGCCGCCCAGTACTGCAGCGGCAAATGCTTTGATACCCGGGACGAATCCCATGGTGTAATTCACCGAGCCGTAATAGAGGCCCATAATGATCCCGGCGGCTGCAGCCAGTCCGGCCCCCAGAGCGAAGGTCAGGCTGATGATCTTGTTACTGCTGATCCCCACCAGCGATGACATGACTTTGTCCTGGGCAGTGGCCCGCATGGCTTTTCCGATACGGGTCTTGAAGACCAGGATGTTGAGTAAAACCAACAACGCCGCAGTTACCAGGAAGATAATGATCTGCAGGTAACTGATGGTCACCATCCCGAAATCAAACCCTCCCTGTGCAAATGATGAGGGATAGGCTTTGTCGTAGACACCCTGGGTGAGCATCAATCCATTGGAGAGAAATATCGACATGCCCAGGGCGCTGACCAGAGCGGATAGGCGGGAAGAAAAGCGCAACCGCGTGTAGGCGACCTTTTCGACCG
>JAAUYD010067240.1_pt1 | contig 14606 bp, 15 predicted proteins | sample 7278101 | NCBI WGS metagenome assembly JAAUYD01 (sample SAMN14350128, study PRJNA611818) | marine sediment metagenome | isolation source: surface marine sediment (0.6m) | place: French Polynesia: Moorea | collected 2018-08
CCGGGCGACGGGCAGAGGGATGCCTCCGGCGGGGGCTCCGAGCTCGGGATATTTTTCCGGTATCAACGGATTTTCCATCAAAATCTACCCACTCCTAATGCAGGAGGTCCTTATTTTTAACGCGAGGTGCAACAGATAGATGGTCTTATGCCATTTACTATTAGATTTATCAAGGCCGGACCGAGGCAAAAGGGAAGTGACAAAAATGACAAGAAGGATTTTCATTTTTCTGATTATTTCTTTGAGTAGGACCGTTTCAGGATGTGGTGATGATGCGGACGCAAGCACTGATGGGAATGAGGAGACCGACACATCTACTGCTGCAGATGCTGGCTCTGACAGCGATACAGATACGGACAGCGATTCAGACACAGATACGGACAGTGATTCAGATACAGATACGGACAGCGATTCAGACACGGATACGGACAGTGATTCAGACATGGATACGGACAGTGATTCAGACACGGGCACAGACACGGGCACAGACACAGATTCACAGGGAGACTGCCCGGTCGATGGTGATATTGGCGCTGGGCAACACAACTTCGATATTCAATTCGAAGGACGCGACCGCGATTATATCGCAGTCGTCCCGGAGATTTATGATCCTTCAATGCCGACTGCGCTGGTGATAAACATGCACGGCTATAGCTCAAACGCATTCCAGCAAACCATTTTTTCCAATATGAATCCGACTGCTGAAGCGCGTGGATTCATTGTGCTCTATCCCAACGGTTTCGAAAATTCGTGGAATGGCGGTGCCTGTTGTGGTGAGGCCGCTGAGCAAGACCTCAACGATGTTGGTTTAATGGGGGCGCTAGTGGATGATGTGTCGACCAAGCTCTGCATCGATCGCAAGCGGGTGTATGCCACGGGCATGTCCAATGGCGGGTATATGTCTCATCGGTTGGCCTGTGAGGGGAGCGACCTATTCGCGGCTGTGGCGCCAGTGGCCGGTGCATTGGGCATCTCGGATTGCACGCCGCCCAGACCAATGCCCGTGCTCGCGTTCAACGGCATGGAGGACAATTTAGTCAACTACGATAGCGGTAAGGCCGCTATCGAACACTGGTTAGCCTCAAATGGGTGTAGCGATACGCCGGCTACAGAAACGTTCAATGACTCCTATTGTGAGACTTATGCAGACTGCAACGATGGTATCTCGGTCGTATTTTGCTCGATGACGCCCATGGGACACTGCTGGCCTGGCGGATCAGAATTCCTTTGTATCTTATCAACCGTTGGGCCCTATAATGACGACATCAACGCCAACGACTACATGTGGGAGTTTTTCAAACAGTTCGCACTTCCCTAGCCAACGCTAAGGTGCGACGTGATACATATTGCCGTCTACTATATCGTTTATCCAATCGAGGAGCCTGACACCGTTTGTCTCTAGGGTGTACATCTCATTGACCCATAGCCTTGTGTGCGATGTTCCTGGATAGTAGTACACGGCACCAAACGCCACTGCATCCATATAATCCTTTAAGTCGATGAGGCCTTGCAGATACTTATCTCCATCATATGTCGGTGAGAGACCTGGATCGCAGTCATTGTTACCATAGGCCCAAAAATTCCGTATAATTGAATCCTCGTAAGAACTCACTAATCCAAACGAGGCGTTGTTTACAATATCTTTGGCACATCCGATCAATTTGTGGAGGCTGGCTTCTTCCAAAGCCTCTGGGCATTCAGAGGGGATATGCTCATTCATGTCCCATAGTGCCCGCATGTGTTCTTGGAGACATGTTGGGAAGTAAGGGTCCCGCATGGGCGGTCCGGAATCGTCGATGGCGACGACGTGTACATCATCTCCAAACGCCTTTGCAGTATTAATATAGTGATAGGGCACACCAAAACCGCCGGCACTGGTACCGGCCAGGACGACTTTTTCAGCATTTGGGAATGTCGCCACAATCCGGCTTAAAAACAGTACGAAATTGTCGCCTCCTACGAATTGCTGAGCACCACAAACGCCGGGAACTTCTACGTCTTCATTGGATCCGACGTGGATATCACCCGTGCAGTAGGGAATGTAGATAGCATTCAGATTACCGAATGGGTTTTCTGAATTTCCAAAGTTCCAGATACCCCAGGAACCAAAGAATGGTGTTTGCGTCGCTAGGGTGATATTGGCAAGCGAGCCCGCGCACGTGGTTTGGTTGAAGCAAGCGCCACCGTATTCGAGATAAATGAGAAGGTCGTCCGAAGTATCGCTGTAACGCACGGAAAGCCCGGCAGTTGAGCCGTCTCGGCATTTTGAGCCCTCAATCGGCACCCAAATCCATTTACCTGGTTCTCCATCCGGCAGGGGCTCACCTGGTTCGGTATCCGTGTCGGTGTCTGTATCCGTATCGGTGTCTGTATCTGAATCGGTGTCTATATCAGTATCGGTGTCTATATCAGTATCGGTGTCTGTATCTGAATCGGTGTCTATATCAGTATCGGTGTCTGTATCTGAATCGGTGTCTATATCAGTATCGGTGTCGATATCAGTATCGGTGTCCGTATCCGAGTCGGTGTCTATATCCGTGTCGCTGCTAGTATTGCTATCGGTATCGAGATCAGTATCCTCTTCTGCCTCGCTGTCGTCGCATCCTAAAACAGTCCAGGCCAATGAAATAAACAAGCAAATGAAACTCCATCTTATCATATTTGTTCTCCTTCATTCTCGATTCTCAATAGCGATAATGTCTCCATTATAATACATCGCCTGGGTTTTTATATTTGTTGTCATTAATTCAGAAAATAACTGAATTATGCTGAAATAACAAGGATGAAAATTTACATTGTCACTTCTGGATTACTTTGGACGCGCAACTAGCATACTAATAAAGCGGTGGGTCTTTAAAACGGTGGGTCTTTAAAGCGGTGGGCCTTCATCGATTATTTTTAGTTCTGCCTTGTCTGACCAAACAGTAACGCTGACAATGGGTTGTCGATTCAGGATAGTACGCGCTTCTTTTGGGGAAATGGCGGCTTTAAAGAGGGTGTCTATTTTACTTCTATTGGATAGCAATTCAAACATGCTATCATTGGTATCCTCGTCGTCTCGGTGATACTGGTTGTGATAATTGACCCGATCCCATCTTATGATTTGAAGGGGGGAGACCAGAGAGAAGCCTTCCTTGTTCTTGTGGTCTTTATCGCTTAAGCGGGCAGTATAGGTGGTAACGGGCTTTGAAGCTCGCCTATCCACCTCGATATTGGATGTAACGCTTTCTATAGCATCTTCTGTTTGGGAATCTTCGCTATTGGCTTTGAGGGCATAGAATCCAGCAACGGCACCGATAACCGACGCAATACCCGTAAGAATACCGGGCAGTGTGGTTAAAAATACAATGAATGGATGCTTTCCCGCGTTTCTTGCACTGTCTTTTGCCATGGTCCCCCCACAGTTGAGATGCGTTTTAAACTCACTGAAAGCATTACACAAACTGACCCTTTGTCAAGGCCGGTAGGGGCCATCAAGCTTTGGATGGTTGTTGAAAACCCTTTGACAGCATTTTTTTGTTGTGTGTTGCACTGAGCCTCTATTTTTCCGCTAAGAGCGCTGTTTTTTGATTTGATAGGCGATGTGATATTCACCATCGACCACGGGAGACGCCATGAAACAATGGCTTGAATATGGAGCAAGCCTGGTTTTGCTACTGGCACCGGCGTGCAAAACCCAAAATAAAAGTAAGGAAACACCCGTCCTGGATGCGGGGCATGCGCCAGTGCAGTGCATGAATCCAATCGCGCCCGAAGTAGCGCCTTTGGGCACAGTGGACGGCGTGTCCATTCCCCTAGATGAAATTCGATTGCGATGCCCCGCCAGAGCTCCTGGGTAACATCCATCGCGGGTTTGTGGCCTGGGTCTGGAGGCCACTAAACCCAAATAGGGCGCCTTACTTGGTCTTGTAGCTGATGGCCAAACCGTTGCCCCGCTCGTCCACAGTGGTCCTGAGGTTGGGCAGGCTCTTGAGGTACTTCAGATACCCTTCGTTGCCGCGTCTGCCACCGTTTTCCCACACGTTGTGGGTGGCGTAGCAGCCCCCCACCTTCAGCTTGGGCAATACCGCGTCGAAGTAGTTCTTGTACCATCCCTTGTCCGCGTCGCTGAAGACGAAGTCGAACGGCCCCTTGAGGGCAGGCACCAGCTTGTGGGCGTCGCCGAGCCGGGCGTCGATATATTGGGTCAGGCCGGCTGCCTCGAAGTTTTCTAGCGCCTCTTTGTGGCGCCGTTTATCGATGTCGATGGTGATCAACTTGCCCCCGGTCTTGCTTAGGGCCCAGGCGATCCAGATGGTCGAGTGGCCGGTGGAGGTGCCGATCTCGAGCGCCTGTTTGTACTTTTTCTTGACGACGATGTCGTGGAGTGTCTGGCCGTCTATGGCCGGCACATTCATGTCGCCCCAGCCCCAGTCGTGGGTGTCGAGGAATTTTTTAACGCGGGCGTCCAAAGCGCTCTTGCCCGCCCGTGCGTCCGGAACGATCCAGAGGCCGGCTCCTGCCAGAACAGCCCCCGCGATAAAGCCTGTCAGAATCTGTTTTGAAAATACGTTCATGGCCATAGCCCTCCTGTCTGTCTATTAACGCACTTTCAGCTCCTAAACCAACGCCCAGTAGCGTATCTACAATCCAATGGGCGCATCTGAGGGGCTCATCAGATGCTTTGACAAGCGTGCGGTGATGGCCGATGATCGGTCCAATCGAACATCATCGGGAAAGTGTGTTTAGCCTTGAGGAGGATCCCATGAAAAGAAGATCGTTCTGTGGAACCGCCGGAATGGCAATGGTCGGATTGGCAGCTGGCTCAACCGTGCTCGGCAATGCTGCGAAGAGCAACGCGCAAAACAAGAAGCCCAAGTATAAATTCGAGATCGAAATTTTTGAGGCCCGCAAGGACACCTGGTGCCACAAGAAGGGGGAAAAGTTTGCCTATCCCGAGGATATGGGCAAAATCTGTCCCTGGCTCATGGGCAGCATGCGGGACTTTTTGGTGGCTCTGAATTACGGTGCGGTGTTGCCATGGAAGTATGCGAATACACCCTACGAAAAGGTGATCAATGTGAAGAAGGTAACCACCGAATTCGTGCGCTGCCCGGATCCCACAGCCAATCTGGTAGCTAAAATCACCCGCACCCAGGTCTGAGGGACGAGAGATTTTCGGAATCATCCGGAATCGAATTCGCCGAAGCGGTCCCACATCCGCTTAAAATTCGACCTGCTCCAGTCCTTGGTTTCCTCCGTCCCTTGGTTTCCGTTCATTGGATGGGGTGAAAAACGTCCCCTCAGTATAGGGGCAAATCGACGGTCATCCGCACCTCGATGGCTTTGTAGCCCTCGCCTAAGTCCGGATCGTGGTAATCACTCCATTGTTCCATCGTGGTGTCGGGTTGACCCTTTACCGCGGCCAAGGAAAATCCATCCCGGCTGCCCAGGAGAAAGAGATTGGCATCCAGTGGATCTTTTTGGAGAATCAGCTCGCTGCCTAATGTATCGGCGATCACATCTCTTGTTTCCGATGCCAAGTAACGGGTGCCCTCATCGGCAAAGGACAACAATACCAGCATGCCGTCGGCGATGGTTTGAAGATACGCTGCCAGGGCATCGTCCGCCTCGCTTTGGCCCCAGGTATCAAAGGACTTAAAATCCCACACCGTGCCGTGATCCGCGGTCAAGACAACGACATTGACACCTCGAAATCCACCGGCGCCACCGCAGCCGGTAAATATATTGATGCGCTCTGAACCCCACTGTCGATCGAACGTGGTGCAAGCACCGCTGCCGGTCTGCTCCTCGTTTGTTTGGGATCGCGCAACAAAACTCACCGAGCCCGAAGCAGGGGGGATGTTGCCGGCCAGAAGGTCCCAATACAATTTTGAGGCGTAGGACGCGACAGAGGCAATTGGAAAATCCACCTCTGTCGCCACGGCCCTCATCGGCGCGATGTCACCGGGCTTGAGACAGGGGGCCATATGGGATGGCAGCTCATCGCCAAAGTAACAGTACTCATCCTCCCCTAGGTCGAGGGTCGCTTCGAAAAGGTGCACGATGCCACCTTGATCATCGAGCGCGGCAATGACAGCCCGTAGGTCGTGAATGGGATCATCACCCGTATTTTGCACTTGCGCGCTCAACGTCACTTTAAACTCAAAATCGTCTTCGACAAGGGTAATGGTCTCGGTGAGTATCGCGGCTGAACCGTCGGGATGATACGGCTTCCCGTCTCTCCAGCTCAACCCCATGTTTAATGATTCGATACCACCGTCATATTCTAGAATGCCCGCAACAAGCAGGGCCGTGGCCCCGGGTAGCAAGTAAGGTTGGGCATCGTAAAACGGATCAACCGCCGAACGGTCGCCAAATATTTTTAGCTCGGGCGAGTAGAACGAGGTGATATCCGAACCATTCGCATCGTAGAAGAGAAACCCAGCGTCGATGTATCGCGCGGGAACCGAACCCGCGTTCTGCAGTCGGCCGTATAAATACAGCTGATAGGTATATCCCCCCTCCTCGAGCGGCACCTTGCCGATACGGGACGTCATCTCGCCGACCAACACCACCTCGGACTGGTTATCCGTATCGACATCGCTGTCTACATCAATGTCGATGTCAATATCTATGTCAATATCTATGTCAATATCTATGTCTATATCTATATCGGTGTCCGTGTCACCATCGGTGTCCGTATCACCATCGGTATCCCCATCCGTGTCCATGTCGGCATCTGTATCCACATCCGTATCCGTATCCCCATCCACGTCCGTATCCGTATCCGTATCGCCATCCGCGTCCGTATCTGTATCCGTATCCCCATCCACGTCCGTATCCGTATCCCCAACCGTGTCCGTGTCCGCATCACCACCATTTTGTCCCGTATCTGAAGCTTCAGGCGCAGATCTCGCGCAGCACTGGGCACTAGATAAAGCGACAACAACCGCCAATGGACCAATCAAATGAGCTCGCACGAGTTGCTCCTTTCCGAAATACGGGCATATTTGGTCCCCCACTAAGATAAATATGATTCCATAACAGTTCAGGGGCAAGATTGCTTGAATAGTACTGTGTGCGAAACAAAAACATAGATTTTTTAGCTTTGCCACACAGTACGGGAAGATGCAGAACGATCTCCTGCTGTCCCTCCTCCAGAACGTGACCCGTAACGATATCTGGATCATCAGTGTGGAATGGGTCGTCTGTCTCGATCCAAGGGATCTTGCCGTCCCGATCCAAGATGATCTTGACCTGCATACGTCTCCTCCGCTCGTTTTCCATCTGTAGGCGAGCACAAGTCACTCTTCTGCCTTTGTGCTAAAGACTGTTCCTACCGGGACCGATGAAACGACAACCCACTAAATAGATAGGATCTCCCCTGCATAATCTCTGGACGCAACATGGAGGGGTAGTTGATCGCCCAGGATGCTTCGGCTGGTCCGAAGCGCGCACGCCGGCGTATTATTCTCTCCTGACAGGTGGGACAGGCAGGCCCACTTGAGCCTGTTGCCGTTGTGTTTGAGCAATTCGGCTGCTTCTAAATTCGAGATGTGACCGCCCTCTCCTATGATGCGTTTCTTCAAAAAAGGCGGATAGGGGCCAGTCCGCAACATCTCTTCGTCGTAGTTGCTCTCGATAAAAACCCCGTCCAGTGTGCCGATGGTCTCGGCCAATCCGGTAAACGGGTAGCCCAGATCGGTTAGCACGCCGATCCGTTTCTTTCCCGATTGCACCACAAAACACACGCCGTCCACTCCGTCGTGAGGGGTTGGAATGGTGTCCACGGTTACGCCATTGAACGAGAGGGATTGGCCCGGCTGGAAAAGATTTACTTCTCTGAGTTTGCCCAGATCCCGCTGTGCAGCCGCGGCATTGAACGAGCCCTCTGTTGCGTAAAACGGCAATCCGAATTTGCGATGAAAAATTCCCACCGACGCCATGTGATCCCAGTGGTTGTGAGAAACCAAAACCGTATCCACATCCCGAATATCAATACCCCGTTCTTTGAGTCGCGTCTCCGCTTTGATCCCACTGATCCCCGCGTCAAAGAGCAGCGAAACACCGTTTGCTTCCACGTAAATGCAATTGCCACTTGAGCCGGATTGTAATGCTATCGCTCGCATGGGAACCTGTGTAGCACAAATTGGACGTCCGCGGTGGCCCCAATCACTCTCCAGAGCTACTCAGCCCAGCGGAATCGTTGATCGATTTGGACCGGAATACGCAGTCCTGAGTTTGATTCTACTTTGGATTTCTTATGCTGGGAACAAGCGGCACGGATCGCCCGTCGACAGAGCTTTATATGGCCTGTAAATCGCTTGACAGCCGCAAATTTAGCAGTGAAAATCAGTAAAATAAAAGACAACCAAACAGGGGGGAAGAGATGCCAGTATGTCCGAAATGCGAAGGATATGGGATGATAACCCAAATTGCACCATGCGGCGAATGCCAAGGTGTAGGCGAATATGAGCATCCAGATGAATTCAACGCCAAAATCTCCTGTTCGTCGTGCCAAGGCGAGGGGTCAGTTGGGTACAAGGAAGATTGCGGTTATTGCGGCGGGGAAGGATATGTGGCTTGACCGCACCTCGTCACACCATATCTCGACACCTACTTCTGAACCCCTGACAATGCTTCAGCTATAACAATATGCCACTCATGGGTCTCGCTCCCTTCGTACAGCTGTGCCGAATTTTTCAAAAACTCAACAAATAAGTTGGGTAGCCGAGGCATCGCTCCAGTGCTCCGTGCTTGACGGTTACCCGGTAAAGGTGATTTATTTGTCACAGTTTACACCACGGTAACCAGCAGTCATCACGGAGGTAATGGGATGCACCTATATTTTTACGCAGCCATCTTTATCGTATTGTTCCTAACCACTGCCTGCACGTCCGGACCCGAACGCCATCAGCCGGACTCAAAAGCCCCCGTGCCCATGGTACCATTGAGCGACGCCAATCAGGCGGCAGCTGGGACTGAGCTCAGCGGTACGCAAGAAGCACTTGGCGGCTATCCGCGGTATCCCGACCATCACAGTGGGGTTGTTGTCTTCTCGGCTGAAGGTGATCTCTGGCAGGTGTCGATCACTGGCGGGATTGCACGACGGTTGACGACCAGTGCGGGCGACGAGCTGTTTGCGCGGTTTTCTCCGGACGGTAGCCACCTCGCTTTTTCCGGTGATTACGACGGTAACCAGGACGTTTACGTGATGCCCGCTGCCGGAGGTGTGCCGCACCGCCTGACCTTTCATCCATCTCCTGACCAAGTGCTGGGTTGGACACCGGATGGCAAGGCGATTCTGTTTCGCTCCCGTCGTTTCAATCCCCACGGCGACTGGACATTGCACACGATTCCGATGAAGGGCGGTGATCCCATCCGTCTGCCCCTGTTTCGCAGCGCGCGGTTGGCTTACGAGCCGCAGGGCAAACGCGTGGCGATCAATCGATTGGAACGGGACTTTCGCCGTTGGAAGCGCTACGCCGGCGGAACGGCGGTCCAGATCTTCATTGGGGATCTCGACGGCGGTGATTTTCGCCGCCTTACTACCTTCAAAGGCACCAACGCCATGCCGATGTGGCATGGCGGGCGAATCTACTTTCTCTCGGATCGTACCGGCACGATGAACATCTGGTCGATGACCCCAGCAGGGCAAGCACTCAAACAACACACTCGATTTGACGACTACGACGTGCGCTTTCCCAGCTTGGGGGACGGTAAGATCGTGTTTCAACAACGGGCGGAGATCCACGTGTTCGACACGGCCAGTGACAGGGTTTTCCAAGTACCGCTAAAGCTGATATCCGACGTACAGCGCACGCGCACCCGTTTTACTGATCCGATGCGCTATTTGAGCAGCATGGAACTGTCCCCGGACGGCAGCTCAGTTGGGTTGGAGATTCGAGGCAACCTGCACTTGATCCCCGCGGCCAAAGAGGGCCGTCGCATTCAAGTCAGTCAGGGGTCTGGTGTTCGGCAATGGGGCATTTCCTTTTCCAGCGATGGCAAAGCGATCGCCAGCATTTCAGATGCATCCGACGAAACCGAGGTGCACGTGTTTGATACGGAGAGACCGGACGCGTCGCGACAATTGACCCGCACGGGCAAACCATTCAAGTACCCGCCCCGTTGGGCGCCAGGCGACAAGCTGATCGCCTACGCGGATAGCGATAACCGGTTGTACGTCGTTAATCCCGGTGGCGGTGATCCCAGCGAGGTCGACCACTCTGATGACGGCCGGATCGCGGAATACACCTGGAGCCCTGACGGCAGGTACCTGGCATACGTCAAGCCAGATGATAACTCCTTTAATTCCATCTTTATTTACGACTCGATGACAAAGAACTCGGTGCGTGTCACCCAGCCGCACTTTTTTGATGGTTCGCCTACCTGGAGTACTGATGGCAAATATCTAGCCTTTCTCTCCGAGCGAACAATCAACCCGTATCTCGACCATTTTGACCTGGAGGCAATCGTCGATAAAGCGTCCAAACCCTACTTGGTGCTGTTGTCAACCAATACGCACTCCCCGTTTTTGCCCGGTGCTTTGCCAAAAGAAACTGAGAAAAAGGAAGTGCAAAATAAAAATTCAGGACCGAAAACAGATGTGCCGCAGGTGGTCGTCGATCTTGAATTCGAAGGGCTGGCAGACCGTATTGTCGAGGTACCGGTGCCCGCTGACAATTACGCGGACCTTTGGGTCGGCGAGGGCGTGATGTTCTTTCAACGCTGGCCGACACTGGGTCTTGCCGATTGGGAAGAGATGTTCTTTTCGGGCTCTGAGCCATCGTTCACGCTGATGCGCTTTGATTTTAAAACTAAAAAGGCAGAGCCGTTTGCCGAGGGGGTGGTGGGGTATGATATTTCTCGGGATGCCAAGAAGATCGCCCTGCGCAAACAAAAGGGGGAATTATACGCCTTTGAGCTGGATACAAAAGCACCAGAAGGCAAGGCGCTCGAGGAAAAGCGGCTGCCCATTGGCGAGGTTCGCGAACCCATTGATCCACGAGCTGAGTGGCGGCAGATTTTTAACGAGTCCTGGCGGATGATGCGGGACTTTTTTTGGACCCCGGAAATGGGAGGCGTGGATTGGGCGGCGATGCGGAAAAAGTACGGCGCGTTGCTGCCGCGGGTGGCGACCCGTGATGAGTTGTCTGACTTGATGGGAGAGATGGTGGCAGAGCTTTCCTTGGGTCATACCTACATCTGGGGTGGTGACCGGCGAGCGCCCAAACCAGTGCCAGTGGGCATGCTCGGCGCGGACTTGGAAAGTGACACCTCAGGTCGCTATCGTTTCTTGCGTATCTACCCCGGGGAGCCCTGGGACACCAAGCGGCTCTCCCCATTGACGTTGTCACATGCTCGCGTCAAAGAGGGTGACTTTCTCCTTAAAATTGACGGTCGCGACCTGCGAGTCGGAGACAATGTTTTCAGCCGACTGCAGAAAGCCGCCGGGCAAATCGTGCAGCTCACCGTGGCTGCGGATGCCGGCGGCCGGGACGCTCGGGAGGTGGAAATCACTACCCTGAAGCACGAACGGGCCGTTCGCTACCACGCCTGGGTCAAGCGCAATCGAGAGCTGATCGACCAGAAAACCAACAGCCGCGTGGGGTACCTTCACATCCCCGATATGATGACTGCCGGCATGGTCGAGTTCGATCGCTGGTATTATCCGCAGATGCACAAGCAAGGCCTGATCGTCGATGCCCGATGGAATCGTGGCGGCTTTGTTTCTGGAATCATGATCAAGCGTTTGGCGCGGCAGGTGCTGGGATGGAGCAAATCTCGCAGGGGTCGCGTAGCGACATATCCCGAGAACACGCTCAACGGGAGATTGGTAGTGCTGACTAACGAGCAGGCCGGCTCGGACGGAGACATTTTCCCGCGGGCCGTACAAGTGGCCAAGCTGGGACCGGTCATCGGCACCCGAACGTGGGGTGGCATCGTGGGGATCAGCCTTGAAAACCCGCTGGTTGACCGGGGCTTCTCGACTCGTCCGGGCGGCTTTGCCCTTTGGGATGCCGAGCGTCGGTGGGGCGTTGAGGGGGAGGGCGTGGAGCCCGATATTAAGGTTGATAATGATCCCAGCGCTGTGGAACGGGGTGTGGATGCCCAGCTCGAAAGAGGTATCGCGGAGATGCTCAAGATGCTGCAAAACGCGCCACCGAAGCCGCCTGCCTTTGGCGATCCACCGGACAAGCGCAAGCAGACCTGGGTTGACCGCTACGGCCAGACCGACAAACCATAGCCAGCCGAGGAGGCGGGACAAATGCGGATGAATGTGCCGAGAGACTCCACCCCTTCATTGATCCTGGCCGGCCTGCTGTTGCTATTGGGAGGGGGAGCATGCGGTGCGGCGAAGATCATCGGTGGTCCAGTACAAATTGGCAAGTTAAAAGACGGCGTTTATCAAGGGAGTGACAGAAACGGTCCCAACAAGGCAGTTGTAGAGGTGACTATTGAGAACCAGAAGATCGTTGAGGTGAAGATTATTCAACATAACGCATGGAAGGGTAAGAAAGCCGATCCGATTATTCCAAAACGCATCATAGACCATCAGTCAACCCACGTTGACGCGGTCTCCGGTGCAACCAACAGTAGCAACGTAATCATGAACGCCACCCAAAAAGCCATTGATCAGGCGTATCAGGATCAATAGGTTCGGATTGGGGTCGGGTATAGTAAAGGGTAGACATATGAGCAATATGCAGGCTTCTTTCAAACAGGCAGTACGCATGAGCTTTAGCATGCGAACTGTGTGGCAGACGGTCATCTTTATTTTTTTTCTACTTACAGCTGGTGAGGCTGCAACCGCTAGTAAAAAGCCCATTAAGGTGAATCCAGATGAGCTTGAAAAAATAACCTTTACGCGGCTCATTGTTAGGCCTCAGGACAAACATATTATTGATATTGCGCCGGAGGATTTCAGTATAAATGTAACCGATGAGCTTCGTCGCCATGGATATAATGTCGCTGGTTACGAGAATCTAGTTTTTGGTGTCGACCAATCACATAAAGCGAGATTTCTGTTGGGGGGAACCATTCGCGCTCTCAACTGCAAGCAAACGACTCGTAGGAGTTACTCACTCTGTCATCTCGCGATTTTGTGGCAACTATTTGATCCGCGACAGCAGAAGACAATCTATCGCACAGAGACAAGAGCATTCCTGATCAAAAGACTTAAGGCAAAACTAACCATTGATAACGTGTATAAAATGATTTTTGGGAACCTCCGGTCATTACTTTCAAGGCATAATTTCGTAAAGTCAGTAAAAAAGCGAAATACACATAATAGCCAAATCAAGCTATTTCCGATCGGCGAATATCGTTATTGTGATACCAAATTGAAACTTCCTCGTGACATGGAACAGGCTTTGGCTGCTACTGTTGTAGTAAGAGTGGGACAGGCTGTAGGTTCCGGAGTGATAATAACAAAAGATGGTTACATCCTTACCGCGCATCATGTTGTTGCTGATGAACGAGAAGTGGATATCAGAACTCGGGACGGAAAACAATGGATCGGCGAGGTCGTTCGGTTTGATGAAAGTCAAGATGTGGCCCTAATAAAATCATCAATACCATTTAAGATCTGCTTGCCCACGTCTTCAACGCTTCCTAAAACTGGTTCAGAGGTATATATCGTTGGTTCTCCCAAAGGGCAGGATCTCGCTTTTTCGGTCTCGAAAGGTGTAATAAGTGGGCTGAGGCATTTAGATGGTTCACAGTTTATTCAAACTGACGCAAGCATCAACCAAGGAAACAGCGGCGGACCTATGCTGAATCTATCTGGTCAGATAGTAGGCATTGTAAGCTGGAAGGTCGTCAGCTACGGCTTCGAGGGGTTGGGATTTGCAACACCTATTGGTGTAGCTCTACCGCGTCTAGCCGTTACACCGGGAAACCATTCAAATATCACACCCATGATTCAACATAACAATTCAGAGAGTTCGACTAAACTCTTGATTGATCCCGCCGATCGCATTCCGCAAGCCGTCTGTGTGCGACCGAAAAATTGCTTTACATCTCAATGGCTTATAGATGCCCATGATAAGACTAAAAAGTAACATAAAAATAAAGAAGCCTGAAAACTACAGGTTGAGGCTCCTAAATGCCTGTAGCTGAAAGTGTTTTCGGAAACACCCACTCTAAAGTGAGAAGAGCCGAAGAGCCGTATTTGGAATCATTGGGCACGCCCGCCCCGACTCGAACGGGGGACCCACGGCTTAGAAGGCCGTTGCTCTATCCAGCTGAGCTACGGGCGCTTGAAATCGCCTCTTCGGAAGAAGAGGCGATTTCCCAGTCGGGGCGAGAGGATTTGAACCTCCGACATCCAGCTCCCAAAGCTGGCGCGCTACCAGACTGCGCTACACCCCGGGCAGCGGTGAACATTACGTTTAACTCCGCCACAACGCAACCCTCAATTTCGAATTTGATTAAAGATTTAAGATGCACATCGAAGCTTCGCCGTGCGCCGACGCTTATGAATGACGAGGCCCGCCTACGCATTAGTTTAGTTCCCATCCCTGAAGTGAGTGGTTTGGAAAAATTTTTGCGCCCATGTGGGATATTTGAATACATTCACGTTTAGGATACGCATTCCAGTGTAGCAAATCGTGAGATAA
>JAAUYD010297166.1_pt1 | contig 14606 bp, 10 predicted proteins | sample 7278101 | NCBI WGS metagenome assembly JAAUYD01 (sample SAMN14350128, study PRJNA611818) | marine sediment metagenome | isolation source: surface marine sediment (0.6m) | place: French Polynesia: Moorea | collected 2018-08
CTAGATAACTGGCGTAGAGGTATAAAGCCTCTGTGGGCAGAAATATCCCGTCGTGAGTCGGGAAGCCCCAACTATAATCTGTGATTTAGTTGGGGAGGATGTCACTTAACGAGACAAGATGTCAACGACTTGTTTTTGTAGATCGCGATCATTCTCGACAATTTTGCCAATTTCATTAAACCGTGAGATTTTTAAACCCGCTTCTTCAACAGCGACTCGTTTTTTTCTGCGATCTTCTTCATTGAGGTTTCTGACGGCTTCTAAAGCTTTGTCAAACTGAACTTGTTTGTCCTGAGAAAGATTCCTGTCGCTTTGTTCTTGTTTACCAATTTCCATAAACTCTTCAGGTGACATTCCAGTCGCTTCAACCGCTTCGATCATTTTTGCCTGAGTTTCCTCATCGATCGCCCGTAAATCTGCGATCGCCTTGGCAAATTTTTCTAACTCTGGTTGTGAAATTTCTTGAGCAACCACTGTCTCAGAAGAAGATTGAGCAAGCTTCTCTCCTGCTTGACTCTCAGTGGGGAATCCCCCGAAACCAGTAACACAGATAACTGCGCCAAGACACCCTTTCCATAATAGTTGTTTAAGCATTTTCTTATGTTCAGAATAGATTACATTTAGCCATCAGTCTCAAAAGATAATTAATCTAGAGCCAACAGTTTTTAGCATCTTAGCAACTATTGAGAAAAACGGAGCTAAACAATTGAGTAAAACCATCATCAATTTTCCCTTCAAAGCCAATTTATCAGGATATTGGTCAATTATTCCTCTGGTTGAGGACGTTGTAAGGAAATGTCTTTGAGTTGTTCTTTATATTGAACAGGGGCTTTTAAGATAGCCTGTTTAAATAAGGTTTGGGCTTCGTTTTCCTTGTCTTGTTTTCTGAGTAACAGTCCTTTAGCCAGAAGGGGACGAAAATCATCCTGATCCCCTTTGATGGCCTGATCGTAAATAACTAAAGCATCATCGTATCGTTGTTGTTCGCTGTAAATTTCCCCTAAGAGTAATTGTAGAGACGTTAAATTAAAAACACTTTCAGAGGGTGATTGATTGGACTGTTCTGCGATCGCCTTATCTAAGCTATTCTGTACTAAATTAATGGCATCTTGAGAACGGTTTTGCTGCATATACAGATCCACTGTTCCTTTGAGGGCCCGCATATTTCCAGGATTGGCTGCTATAATTTCTTGATAAGTCTTTAAGGCTTCTTGATAATTTTTCAGTTGTTGTTGAGATTGGGCGAGTAAAATGGCGTAATCTGATTGTTGGGGGTTCAGTTTGGCTAAGCGTTTCAGTGGGGCGATCGCTGCTTCTAAATCCCCTTGTTTCAGTCTTGTTTCTAAGAGTCCTAAAAGGGCGTTTTCGTTATCGGGTTCCCGTTCCAAGACCAATTGATACCCTAATGCTTCATTTTCTAATCTTGTGGTTTCAGGGGTCACTAAGGAAGACTGATCTGCTTGAGAGGCCTGAACTATACTACTAACAATGGGTAAAATGGAAAAGGAAATTAGGGCTAAGAGCATCAATACTAAGGTAGCATAAATCCAGCGACGGTTCTTTGTTTTAGAGATTTTCATCAATCAGGATGCAATATTCAACAGTAATATTCCTATTATAGAAGCCGAAACAATTCTACTCCCTTTAACTTTTTATCAAAAGAGACGGTTTCTGTGCATCCTGCTTGTGCATTGAGTTGACCAATGAGATAATCGGAAAAATCTGCTTTTCCTATTTTCATTTGTTGAACTGACCACCAAATCGCTTCTTCCATTTGTTCAATCGAGACTATCTCTTGATTAGATTTATGAAGAATTCCCTTTAGGGATTCCACTTTGATGTTAGTGGGCTGTACATAAACTCTACCATCATCAGCCACTAAAAAGTCAAGGCGATCGCCTGGATGTAAATTGAGCAATTTTCGGATTTCTTGGGGGATTGTGGTTTGTCCTTTACTGGTAATCGTCGCTGTCGGCATCTCATATTCCTTACTTTTCAAATTTTCCTTACTTCTATCATAATCACAAGGTAATATTAATAACTGGTCACTGTTCACTGCTATTAGATTCCTTTAAACCCTACAGATGAAGAGATATTATTATCCTCAGAGGGCTTATTTTGTTGGATAATTCCAATTTGATTGAACATAATACCAACAAAAATTACTAACCCTCCCATATATTGCGCTGTGGTTGGTGTTTCTCCTAAAATCAAAAAAGCAGCTAAAATTCCGGCGATGGGATTAAACGAGTTAGCTAAAGATACCTCTGAAGCACTGGTGCGTTTTAAACCGGCAAACCAAGATAATTGGCCGATGACGACAATAACCGTTCCATAAACTATCATCCATTTCCAGAGTAAAGGGGAAGATACGTCCATAAAATGCTCTTGTCCGTATAAAAAAAGTGCGATCGCAAAGAAAATCACCGTACCCAGTCCAGTTTTCATCACATTAAAGAATCCCAAGGGTATATTTTGTAAGCTGACTTTACTGATAATATTGGCGATCGCTGAAGCAATGGCTCCTCCTGCTGTCATCAACTCTCCAATTCCCAATTGAAAACCTGACATTTGGATCATCTCAGGTTGAACCGGTTGTAAAACTACGGTCAAGACAACCCCTAGACTCGATATAATGGCACCCCCTACCACCCAACTATTAACACGCGCTCCTAAGAATACCACTGATAAAAATAAAATTAGGGGGGGTTCAATGCGACTGACTAAAATAACGTTATTGACTGCGGTTTGCTCAAGCGCGCTAAAGAATAACGCGGGAGCTAAGGCTCCAGATAGTAATGCGACTAAGAGCAAATAGCACCAATCCCGTGATGATAGATTGCTGAAAACTGACCGTTTTAGTTGAGGATAATAAACCCCAAGTAAAGCTAGTAAAGCACACAAATTACCGACAAACAAAACGTTACAAAAAGAAATAGGATTTCGACCATCGATGAGATTCTGCGCTCCTAATTCTGTGAGTTTTCGAGTGACAGAATTAGCAACAGCAAAGATCATGACTGCGACTAATAAATAGAGGCGGCCGGGAATTTTGTTTAACCAAGATACCATAAGAAAAATTACTGATGACTAATTATATTTAAAATCGTTGTTCAAATTCAATACTTCCTCGATTATCATCTGAAAAATTACTTGATCCTTTAATGGTTGTTGTCTCATTAATACGATATTGTAGCCCTAATTTGGGGGGACGATCGCTGTTAACAATGGTTTGGATAGATAGGGAGAAATCTTCGGTTAAATCCAGTCCTGCTTCGGCTGCTACTCCAATATTAGAGGTATCTAGAGAGTCTTCTTTATTGATTAACGGAGTGGGAAAAATACGAAATTCACTCAATCCCAAGGCTTCTCCAATGGCTCCTTGAACGGGTCCTAAAACGGCGGTTCCTGCTAAATTGGCTAATCCTAATGTGGTTTCTCCTGTGCCTAGTGTATTGAGAAAGGTTCCCCCTAAAAGGGTAATAATTTGCTGTTGACTTCGTTTGGGTTGACTACTTAATTTGATACTGTTAGTAATGTTACTGGCAAATCCTTCAACGTTGGCTCTGATTCTCACTGTTTCTAAACTATCTTTGTTAGCACTAAAGGTTTCAGGAACTTCTGGAGAATTAGGATTAATATTAATGGTATTTTGTGTGGTTTCTGTAGCAGAAGCAAATAGTTTAATATTCAAATAAGGATCAAATCCTTTTTCGGGTAAAAATTGGGCTGTATTATCTTTACTACCTGCTAATCTTAATTGACTGGCAAAGAGATTGACTAATCCATTTTCTAAGGTAATCATTCCTTGAGGTTCGGGGTTGTTTAAGGTTCCATTTAAGGTTAAATTTCCTGTGGCGGCAAAGGTTAAAATGGGGGGACGATTGATAGTAATTTTATCACCTAAATTTAATTGTAAATTGTTTAATGTTGTACTCGCTAATAAAGGATGATTTTTCTGAGGTCTTTTTCCGTTGTCCTTTAACAAAAATTGACCAGAAAATAGATTGACTTCTCCCCCAATTTCAGGACTTAAAACACTTCCCCCAATGTTTAAATTACCCTGCACTCCTCCTTGATAAATTTGCGGAAAATTCAAGGCTAAATTATTCAGTTGAATGGTTAAAGAGGGGTCGTTTTTTGTCAATTTTAATAAGGGTAACGACCCCGTAATGGCGACTTCACCACCGCTAAAATTCCCCGTAAACCTATCAAATGTAATGGTATCTAAGTCAAAGAAAATTTTGCCCTGAACTTGTTGGAAAGGGCTTTGAGGCATCATTTTTGTGGCAATGGTGGCATTTTTAACTTGGGCTAAACCATCCGCTTGCAGTTCGTAGGGAATTCCCCGTTTTGGGTCGACTTTTCCTGATAAGTTTAATTGTACTTCTCCTGTTCCTCCTAACCAAGCAACTTGTCCTTGACTGAGAATATTCAGTAAGGTTAACCCTTCATTTTTGGCCTGAAATTTTAAGGATAGGCGATCGCTTTGTGGTTGGACTTTGGCCAAGGGAAAAACGTAGGGAAAGGTTCCTTCTATGGTCAAGGGTTCGCTTTGGCGATCGAGAACACTACTGGCGATAAAATTAAATTGACCTCCCTCATAGGTAAATTGTCCTTGAGTTGAGTCTAACAGGGTTTGATTGATCTTAGGTTGATTAATGGCTAAACTTCCTGATGCTTGAGGGTTGTCACGGGTTCCTCCTAGGTTCACTTTTCCGTTGAGTTGTCCTCCCAGAGTCACAATAGAGGGAAGGTTAACCCATTGAGATAGGGTTGCTAAGGGAATATTCACCACCTCTAACCGTCCCTTTTGGGTTGTCTGTCCAATCTGACCAGCAAATTGAATCATACTGTCTTCTAATTGTAGGTTAAAGGGTTCTAAGGTCAATATTCCTTCTTTCCAGTTTCCTTTGGCCTGAAACTGGGTGAGTTGATATTGTCCCCATTGCCATTTTTCTCCTAAGAGGTCAAAGTTAAGCTTTAAACCCGTTTTTGGGGTAATATTTAGGGCTATTTGTCCATCAAAATCCCCTTTTAACCCATCTAATTCTGGTAAACTCTGATTATCTTCTTTTTTATCTTGTTTTTTCTGTAACCATGCAGTAATTTGATTCAAAGTTTCTATGCGATCGCCAAGGGACTGTTTGGCGGTTTCTACTTTAAAAAGAGGTGTCGGAGAACTGTGTTTATTCTGATAAAGATCGGCTGCTTTTGCGTATTTTGGCGGTTTTAATCCCCGTTTTAAGTCTTCTAGTTCAAAAATTTGCAGCGTTTCTAGAATATCCTGTAGTTTACCCTGATTAATGTTTACATTGGCTGCTATTTCTGGACCTTGGGGGGTTTGGGTAAATTGTCCGTTTAAGTCATATTGACTTTTATGGGTGAAAATTTTAGCATTATTGATGGCTAAGCTTTGATTGGCATAGTGAAAGTTTCCTTTAACCTGTTTAGCTTGAATTGTGCCTATAATGGGGTTGAGAATAGCAACTTTTTGACCGGCGATCGCCCCACTGTCTAAGTCTAGGGTAAATTGACCGGATAATTGTCCTGTCATGGGTTGAAACAACAAAGGATTATTTTTAGATTTTTTTTGAGCAATTTTTTGAATAATCGGTAAAGATAGGGAACTTACGTCTATTTTCCATTGATTATTTTGTTTTTTTGCCTCTAAATCTAGATTTTCCTGTTTAACTGCTACGGTAAGGGGTTTCAGTTGAGGGTCAAGTTGTAAATGAAGTTGATCTTTTGTGCCATTTAGAGCTAATTTTAGTCCTTTTTCTGCATTTTTCAGAACATTTCCGCTAATGACAGGCTCAAAATTAATATCTCCTACTTTTAAGTTAATTAACGCCATTTCTCCTTCAATTTTAGGAGTCTTTGGTGTTCCGGCGATCGCCCCTTTAAAGTCTAGTTTTCCTGCATAATTTAAGTCTTCAAGGGGTAAAGATAGGGGTAAACTAGCTAAATAAAAGTTTTCTGCGTCAATATCGAAAGAAAATGCTTTGATTGCTGCTAATTTATCGCTCTTATTCTCTAAATCAACATCTAACCATCCTTTTGCTGTTAACCCTGATGCAGTTACCTGATCTAAGGTTAATCGTTTTCCGTCCCATTGTACGGCTGTGGTTAGAGAACGATTGATATAGGGTAATCCTTGACTCAATTGTAAGTTTCCTTTAGCTTTTAGGGATTCTAAGGATATTTTGTTTAATTTTCCTGTAATTTCTAAATTTCCTGCTAAATTTCCAGTTAATTCAGTTGCGATCGCCTTTAAGGGGACAGCAGTTGATGTCAGGGTGGTGCTAAAGTTACCTTGAGTAATAATTAGATCCTTGGCTGCGATCGCCCCTTGAGATAGGATTAATTTAGCGTTACCTTTTCCTTCGATACTATCTAAAAAAGTTTCTGGATTAATATTTCCTACCAGCGTTAAGTTACTGTTTAATTTCCCTGATAATTGTTCGGGAAGTTTATTCGTTAAACTATTAACATTGACATTATGACTCGTTATCTCACTTGACCATTTACCTTGATTTAAGTATAGATTATTGGCAAGTATTGTTCCTCCTCCTATGGTCAAACTCCCTTTGCCTTTACCTTGAATGTTATTCAGATTAGAATCTAGATGACCGGCGATATCAAAATTTCCTTTTAGTATTCCTTGTAAATCTGTTTGAGGTAATAGTTTACTTATGTTCGTATCATTTACTTCCAAGTTAGCTTGCCAATTTCCTTGAGATAGTTGAATACTTTTGGCATTTATCCAACCATTATCAACTTTTACTTTTAATTCTCCTGTTGCTTTTAAACTCTCTTGAATTGGTTGTTTAATATTACTAGAAAATCGAAATTTTCCTTGTAATCTACCTTTTCCTAAAGGTAGATTTAAGGCATCTACATCAAGCTCAGAAACAATAACATCTCCTTGCCAATTTCCGTTAGTATAAGTAATATATTCAGCTTTTACTGTACCTCCTGCTGCTTTAAAATTAGCCTTTCCTATGGCTTTAAGACTTTCAGGTTCTTGGAGATTTCCTGATAGATTAACTTGGGTTGAAACTTGATTAATATAACTCGGAATATTGGTTTCATAGAGACTTGCTAAACTAGAAGTCGGAAGACTCTTGCCTTCAATGTTAATAGAATATAGAGGAGAAGATGAGTTTAAATTTAAACTTCCTTTCCCTATTATTTTTCCTCCAATAGCAGGAATAGCTTGAAAACTATTAATTGTAAGTTTAGACTTATTTAGCCCTAAAATGGCTTTGACATCACTAAAGTTGACGCGATCAATCTTGATAGCATCTCTATTATTCAAGGAAATTAAAACATTAGGATCATGCAAAGAACCAATAATATTCAAATTCCCTTGAACTTTTCCTGTCACGGGTAAATTATCAGGTTGCTGTTGAATAGTTTTGAAAATCTCTTTAATTGGAGTTACTTGAGTCTTTGCTGTTAAGTTAAACCCTTCATCTAAATCAATATCCCCCTTAACCACTCCTGTTATTTCTCCAAACTGAGTGATGACTTCATCGAACTTGATTTTTGTCCCTTTAAACTGCAATTGTCCTTGGGTTTTTAATAATTGAGGTAATCCCTTCACCCTTGTATCGACTTGATTTAACCTAGCAACTCCTTGTAGATTCGTTAGTTTTTTGTTGGCGTATGTAACTTCTAAATTAGCATCAATGTTTCCTGATTGTAACTCTATGGGAAGCGGTAAAAGTTGACTGATTGTCTTAGCTTTGAATTGATGTCCTCGAACTAATAAATTGCTTGCTTTTTTGTCTCCATCAAATGTCCCAGAAACCTTAAAATTTCCACCATTAACGATATTAGAACTGACGTTAAACCTAATTTGGCTATTATTGTTAATAGGTCGAATTATTCCCGACAAATTGTCTAAGTTTATGGGATCTTCCTGTTCACCCTTCTCAGAACGAGAGACGATAATACCTTGACCTTTTTCTATGACTAAACCCTTTAAGCGAATGGGACTATTAGGGTTTAATTCATTAAACTGAGTAAGTAACCAATTACCATCTTTTCCCTGTTCTAAATAAGCAGATGGTTCGATAGCGGTTACTTCAATTTCTAATTTTCCATCTATAATATATTTGATAGGGTTGTAAGCAATTTTCAAAGCTGACATAGACACCTTAGCCGGGTCAGTTGAGGTGTTTAAAAGATCCGTTTTTCCAAAGCGAATATGATTAAAAGAGAAAGCTTCTAATGATCCCAATTCTACAGGACGATTAAGGAAATGGCTGAGTTGTTGTTCTACCACAGGAGTCAGGTTTCGTTGCACTAAGAAACCCCCTGCAACCGTTCCTCCTCCTAATCCTAACAAAACAACACTAACACCCCAACCCATCCAGGAATGATGTCGTTTTTGGAGTTTAGCGTTTTGAGGACATTGTAAGTTGCAGTCCCGTTGCTTGGGAGAACGGTTTGTTGTCATAATACCTACTCACACCACCACAGCTTTGCACTGATCACTGATCAGATTTTCTCCATCCATTATAGTTCCTAAATCAACATTCAGTGAATATCAATTAATAAAAGATTAAATTCTCTGGGTTGATAGGAGCAAAAAATCCTAGCCCAACCTTTGATATGCTTGATTAAGGATGGTTTATCTGCTTGCCAATGCCAAATTTTCAAAATATTAAGATTTATAAAAGATAAAAAATTAGTTGATTTCATTACCTAGAAAACGAATTTCCGAAAATCTAAAATGATCATAAAAGTAGTGATTATTGAGAAAATAGTTTATAAGATAGAGAGAATATTTGTTGTCAATCAATCTATAAAAATGAAACTTAACTGGTATTTATCCATCATTTTAGTTAGCTGTCTTGCTCCTAATGTTGCTTTATCCCAAGAAATAGAAGAAAATCAAACATCCTTTTTAAAAGGAAATATTAGAGTCGAAAATATTCCGAGAGATAACCAATCTTTTGAAATTGCAGATTTAGCTAATAACAAACTTAAAGAAAATAATAACACGACTTCTCAGCCAACTTTTTCTAATACAACAGAAGAAAAAAAACAAGCGAACCCAGTAGAAACAACCACCCCTAAGAAAACAGAAACTGGAAGATTAGAAGAAACGGAAGGGAAAACAACTGCAACTACTGATAGTTGTGAAGCTACACCGCCTCAGGTACAACATCCCCTTGCACCTCCTATGGAAGTGGCTGAAAATACAACAGAAAAACCTGGAAATAATGCTGATGCTTTATCCTTAGAAAAACCCCCTGAAGTTGAAGATGAAAAGACTGAAAATCACGAAAAAAAAGAAGAGGAAATTTTAACGATTTCTCAAGCTGAAATCACCCATTATCCTACTTTAGCTAAAGCTGATCATTTTTATCAATGTGGTGAGACTTTATTGGCAGAAAGATTCTATCGAGAGGTCAAAGAACCTTTTGGAAATGAAGAAGAGTTAAACCGAGAAATTTTAGCTCAAGCGGTTTATGAACCAGAATTCTTATTACCAGGAGGTGCAGTTTACTGGCGACTGTATCAAGAAAGTTTGAATGAAAGTGAAGTCTATAAAAGTAAGCGAATTGCTCCCTTACAATTATTATCCCAAGACTATCCAGAGTTCATCCCTGGCCATATCAAATATGCTGAAATTTTGAAAGAGGATGATCGTCCAGAAGAAGCCTTAAAAGTGTTAGAAAATGCGGTTAATTTATACCCCAATGAAGCCCCATTAGTCAAAGCTAAAATCGAAGCAGATGAACAAGCAGAAAATTGGTTAGCTGCTTCTTTGACCGCTCGTCAATTTGCTGTGTTTAATCAAGACCATTTTTTGCGAGATGAATTTAAAGAATTAGCGGATAAAAATTTAGACCGTTATCAAGGGGATCTTCAAGAACAAATGACCTGGAATGTAGTAGGAAATGCTATCATGGGTGGTATTGGAGCAGCCTTAATGGGAAACGTTTTTGCCCCCCTTTCTACTCTTCAAACTAGCTATCTTTTACTACAAGGAGAATCAGCTATTGGGGAAAGTTATGCCGACGGATTTAAAAATCGTCTCACCTTAATTGAAGACCCAGAAGTAACAGAATATATCGATGAAATTGGCCAAAAATTAGCCAAAGTTGCCGGAAGAGATGAATTTGAATATGAATTTTATGTGGTGATGGACGAAAATCTTAACGCCTTTGCCTTACCAGGAGGTAAAATTTTTGTTAATGCTGGGGCGATCGCCAAAACTGCCTCAGAAGCTGAAATTGCAGGGTTATTAGCCCACGAATTAGCCCATTCTGTCCTCTCTCACGGCTTCCAGCAAATGACCCAAGGGGCGTTAACTAGCAGTGTGGTCGATTATATCCCTTATGTGGGAGGGATCGCCAGTAACTTAGCTATCTTAAGTTACAGTCGCGGTATGGAAGAACAAGCAGACTTATTTGGCACTCGGTTACTCGCTGCGACGGGGTACGCTGCTGATGGGATTCGCAACCTGATGGTGGTGATGGAAGATGAACACAAACAACGTCCTCCTGCTTGGTTATCCACTCACCCCGATACCAGCGATCGGGTTAAATATATTGAAGCAGAAATTGTCCGCAATAATTTTAACCGTTTCGCCTACGAAGGAGTAGAAAGACATCAACAAATTCGTCAAAAAGTCGTCCAACTTTTAGAAGAACATGAAGCCAAAGAAAATGGAGAAAAAATTGAAGAAAAGCCCGAAAAAAATGACACCGAATTAAACCAAGAAACCGAATAAGTACCTGGACAAAAATAAACGTTACTCGTTTAAATTAAGCAGAGGAGGAAGGGCGACAATACTACATTTATGTCCAACTACTTATTTGTTAACTGAACCACTGTAGGGACGTTTCACGAAGCGTCTCTACAAAACTGGGTTATGGTGACAGAATTTAGTTATTAACACTAGCTCAAAGAAATAAGAAAATGGCTAATAATATTTACGAAACTGATTATGAACAATGGTTAGAAAATCAGACTATTGCCTTAAAAGAAAGAAAGCCCGATTTATTAGATTGGGATAATTTACTTGAACTATTAGAAATGGGCAATCCAAAAGATATCGTTGAAAGTAATTTGGTCATATTAATTGCTCATTTACTAAAACTTTATGTCCAAACCGATGCCCCTGATTGGATGACATTAAGCTGGTATCGCTCAGTTGATGAGCATAGAAACCGCATTTTAAAAGCCAAAAGTAAGTATAAATCCATCACTAAATTTCTGCCATTGGCTGTTGAAAGTGCCTATCCTGATGCTCGAAAATTGGCCATTAAAGAAAGCAAATTTGCCGATGGACGCAAGGTGAAATTGAGAGATGAGTCAGAATATCCATCTTCTTGTCCATTTTCTCTTTCGCAAATTCTTGATGATGATTGGTATCCTCTAAATTAGGTAAAAACTCGTATTTTTATTTTGAGTCAAACCAATCTAAAACACGATTCCAAGCCCACCAGCGATCGCCGTCTTGATGCTGACGTTGACAATTTTTGTTACTAATAAAACCCACATGACCACCATAGTTTGTGACCCTAAGATCAATGTTAGAATTATTAGTGCAAGCTAACTTTAAATCAGGGATAATATTAGGGTCAAATAGAGGATCATCGGCTGCATATAAAATTAACGTAGGTTTGGATAAATTGGCTAACAAAGGTAAAGGGCTACTGGCATGATAATATTCTTCTACAGAAGAAAAACCGAGTCTTTTAATAACCAATTCATTATCAAATCCCCAAATACTATTAGCACGACGAATGGCAGCAGCATCCATTGATTCTGGATGATATTCGTATATTTGCCAAGCTAATTTTTTCAACTGTCTAGCAATTCGTTTTTCAATATATTTGCCCCATGAATATTGTACTAAATAAGATAAGGAACGATTAGAATCTAAATTAGGACAAATAACCGCACCTCCGGCAATTTCTGACCCTTTTATGGGAAGATTTTGACCCCAACTAGAGACGGTTTGTGCTGCTTTTATCCCCCATAACGCCAACTGTCCCCCCAAAGAAAACCCCGTTAACCAAAACGGTGCGGGACACCCCATTGTCTTTGCCTCTGCTGCAATACGTACATAATCTTCCCCCTCATAGATACCATCTGAGGTTAAAGTCGGAGAAAGTTGCGCTGTTTTTCCATGAGCTCGCCAATCAAAAATCACCACCGCATAACCCGCAGCAAAGGCTTTTCTTCCTAATAATCGCAAATACCATTGATTATCGAGATCCCCAACAATACCATAGGTTCCTACAATGGTACCGCGCGGGTTTTCAGGAATAGCTACTAAACCAAAAATCGGGGTTTCTTGCGCCCCAATAAAGATTTTTTCTTCATAAGTAGGTTCGGGAAATTGAACGTTTTTTTCCCAACTTTTTCCCGCTAATAAACCAGCATAAACGCTCATTGATAAGCCATTTTTTAGTCCCCAAGGCGGTGTATAAGAAGTCAAGTGCATAAAAATCAATATTAAGTAATTTAAGTCATTATATCAGTTTTTTCAGTTAGCAGTTAGCAGTAAGCAGTGAACAGTGACCAGTTATTTACGATATAATAAGCAGCTAACAATCCATCGTAACCCACCATATTAAGTAATGAAGAGAATACTTAATATTTTATTTACTTCATTAGATAAGATAATTAGCTAATATAAAACAACGCATATTTTATTGGTATAACCATCAAGATTATGGATAACAGTCTATCTACGACGGAAACGAAACCCCAAAAAATTCAGCAAGAAACAGGAATTATTAAGGTTCGTGGAGTGAATCATTATTATGAGTGGATAAGGCAACCAGGAATAATAGAAAAGCCGGTTATGGTGTTTGTTCATGGATGGGGTGGATCAGCAAGATATTGGCGTAGTACCGCAGAAGCTTTGAGTGATAAATATGATTGTTTATTGTATGATTTAAGAGGGTTTGGTCGTTCCAAATTACCTGAAAATCCGTTAGGTTTGAGTTATGAATTAGAAGAGTATGCAGAGGATTTAAAAGCATTATTAGATGGCTTAGGACTTGAGAAAGTTTACATGAATAGTCATTCGATGGGGGCTTCTGTCGGGGCTTTATTTAGCACTATGTACCCTGAAAAAGTCGAGCGTTCTATTCTCACTTGTAATGGTATTTTTGAATATAATAAGGCTGCGTTTGATGCCTTTCATAAGTTTGGTGGTTATGTCGTTAAATTTCGTTATAAATGGTTCTTAAAAGTCCCGTTTGCCCCTCGTTTATTTATGGCGAGATTTTTACATCGTCCCATTGATAAGTTAGAAAAAATTGCTTTTTTAGAGGATTTTATTTTAGCAGATTATGAGGCAGCATTAGGAACCATTTATACCTCGGTTAGTAAAAAAGCAGTGGAAACCATGCCGAAAAAATTTGCAGAAATTTCGGTTCCGACGTTATTAGTTTCTGGGGAAAAAGATATTATCATTCCTGCTGCAATGGGACGAGAAGCAGCAAAGTTAAATGATCAAATTGAATATGTAGAAATAGCAAAAACGGCCCATTTTCCTATGTTAGAAGATCAGGAAACTTATTTAACTACAATTAGAGATTTTCTTGATTAAGCAGAGTAAATAAAAACCCATTTTACTGATTTTTATACTGTTCAATTGCTAATGAAATTTTTTGAATACTTTCATGGCCAAACCAACCAGAAATCATTTTCATATTTTTATCAAATAGGATAAATGTCGGTGTTCCTGGTAACTGATTCATGGTAAATGTATAAGAAATAGAGGGTAAACCTGTTAAATAACTCTTAACCCGATTCCTAAAAGATTGTTTTTCTTCTTGAGTTATAGTATTATAATTGGGGTTAAGGTTGCAAATTTTATCAATATTTTCCTCTGTCATTGCTTCTTCTTTGCTAATCGATTTATCCATAGCGACCGAAAATAAGATAGGATGTTGATATTTGTTCCCTAGCTGCTGTTTTGTAACCCCTACTAAGGATTGTTCATCCAATAATAATAAAGTATTTTCTACGGTATTTAATTGGAAATCTTCAAAAGCTGTTGATAGTCCTAAAATGTCAAAATTGTTATCATGATACTTCTCAAATAGTTGATTAACCAGAGGAATACCATACAGAAAACATCCTGGACAGTTGACCTGAAAAACAAATAATAGGTTTAATTCTTTTGGAACAAAAGGGGTTTTGATTTCCTCAAATAGAAGATTTAGGGTTGGCATTTAATTGTTATAAGTACTTGGACAAAAATAAACGTTACGGTTGAGATGAGGCAGGAGGTAGGAGTAGGGTTAAAGCTTTTAAAATTAATTATATAGAAATGAACAGTGAATAGATGATAAGAAATATAAAATTTTTGAGTAATTTCTGAGAAATGGAAGAATTGAGAGTTAATTTTTGATTATGATAAAGTTAAAATAAATGCTTAAATCTAACTTAGAATTTTAAATAATCTCTTGATTAAAATTAAGCTTTTGTTTATTTTCGATAATATTTTCTTAGTGGGACTTTAGCTAATTTCAAGCCCAAACATAACCAAAACTAGCTTTATACAAGGCGAATACGTCAGCATTATTCTTTAACCAGTTATGAAAACGGTAAGAGATAGC
>JAAUYD010044752.1_pt1 | contig 14605 bp, 10 predicted proteins | sample 7278101 | NCBI WGS metagenome assembly JAAUYD01 (sample SAMN14350128, study PRJNA611818) | marine sediment metagenome | isolation source: surface marine sediment (0.6m) | place: French Polynesia: Moorea | collected 2018-08
CCGTTATGGACAACTTCGAGGCCGAGAGCCAGGCCGCACTGAAAGGCGCACTCGTCGCAACGATCGCCGGCAAGTGGCAAAAAGACGAAAAGCTGGTCGTCAAGGCACACATCGACTCGGGTGACGCTGAAGAGTTGCACCTCGAGTTTCGCAAGATCGACCTCGATGACGGGCCCTGCGTGCAAATTCGAATCGCACCACAGCTGAAGGTCGCCGAGGAGCCGACCAAGCTCGTGCATGACGCGCTGAAGCGCGACCCGACGATGCTGTTCTACCATCGCGCTCAATTCCTCGAGCGCCTGATCAAGCGACTGCAGCGCAAACCGCAGTCCGGCACGCACTGTCTCGTCTACATCAAGCCGGATAATTTCGGCGAGATTCACGACAAGGTCGGCATCATCGAGTCCGAGGAGATCCTTGCGCAGCTCGCGGAAACGGTGCGCAAGCGCATGCACCCGCGTGATGTGGCGGGACGTTTCGAAGGCACATCGATCATGGTGCTGCTCGAACGCGGCAAACCTCGTGACGCACAGGTCTGGGGCAAGCAGCTCATCGATCATCTGAAGACGGTCACCTTCGATGTTGGCAACACGTCGACCCATCTGACCTGCTCTGTCGGCGCCTGCGGATTCAGCGAGGTGTTCGGCAGTCTTGAAGAGTTTGTCGCCGCGACCGTTGACGCCTACAAGCTCGGTAAACAGGCCGGCGGCGGCCAGTCTTTCCTTAGCGAGAGTGCGGACGAAGATACCAAGCAGCGTGAATTCGATGCGATCTGGGTGAAGCACCTCAAGGCCGCACTCATGGACGACCGCTTCCTGCTGGCGCAGCTGCCGATAGCAGGGCTGCGCAGCGACTCTATCCAGATGTATGACCTGCTCGTGCGCATGATCGACGAACAGGGTACGTCGGTGCTGCCATCTGAATTCCTGCCGGCGGCCGAACGCAACAACATGATGAAAAATATCGACCGCTGGATGCTGACGGCGGCGATCGACTTCTGTTCGAAGCACGAAGCCGACCGCGTCTTCGTGCGCCTGTCACAGCAGTCGATCACCGACGGTACGACAGCCGCCTGGATGGAACAGAAGTTCGACGAGCAGGACTTCGATTGCTCACGCATCGTCATCCAGATTCCGGAGCAGGACGCGGCCAAGCACATCAAGCAGACGAAAGAGCTCGTCAAGCAGACGCGCAAGCTCGGGGTTGGCTTCGCTTTGCAGCATTACGGTATCGACCAGGAACGTTTCCAGATTCTCGACATCCTGAAGCCCGACTACATCAAGATCGACGGTGAACTGATGCACACGTTGATGACGGATAACTCGATGCAGGATGCCGTCAGCAAGATCGTCAAGGCTGCGCAGAAGCGCAATATCAAGACGATCGCCGAACGCGTCGAGAACGCTAACGCTATGGCTGTGCTGTTCCAGCTCGGCCTCGACTTCATGCAGGGACATTATGTTCACGAGCCCGAGGTCGTATTGCAGGACACTGACAGCGGCGTGCATACGACGCTTGAGGAACTCTCGGCGGCGCAGGCGACGTAATCACCAGCAAAGTGTGACGCAGGTCACACTCCGGTCGCAGAACCATCCGCTAACGACCAACACCTTAAAGAACCTAGAATGGCGTCGTAGCTAACAATATGAGCGTTGTATACGGTTCGTATTGCAGGAATACGGGGTGCAGAAAGTGAAGAAACCAGATATCGCTAACAAAGCGAAGGATCGCGCGGCGACGCGCTCTCTATTGCCGCTCGTCGCCATTGGCGGTGGTCTCGCAGCCGCGCCGGCTAGCGCGCTCGAGCTCGGCGACCTGACCGTGCAGTCCAACCTGGGTCAGCCGCTGCGCGCCAGCATCGCGTATGCCCTGGCGCCCAACGAGATGCTCAGCGATACCTGCGTCTCGGTCAGCCCGGGCCGCTCGACCAGCGGCTTGCCAGGCCTCGGCAGCAACACCATTCGCATCACGGAGCGCGCGATCCTGATTTCAGGTACGAGTGCCATTCGTGAGCCGATGTTGGCAACGCGGGTCACGATCAACTGCCCGTACACGCCCAACCTGAGTCGAGAGTACATGCTGCTCGTTGACCCGGCCGGCGTCGAGCTGACGCCCGCGGCCGCCTCTGCTCCGACTGCCGCGGCGCCCATCGAGGCAGCGCCTGCGCCGCAGACAACCCCCGTGCAGCGCGCACGTGCCGTCGACAACACGCCAATCGGCCAGTCTACGCGCTACCAGGTCAAGATCGGCGAGACGCTCGGCGACATCGCCGGGCGCATCGAAAACCGCACGATGAAACTGTGGCCTGCAGTCGATCTGATCTTCCAGATGAACCCCGACGCGTTCATCGATAGCGATCCGAACAAACTCAAAGCCGGCGCGTGGCTCACGATTCCGAGTCTCGACGGCAGTACCGCTCCGGTTGTCGCGGCGGACGTCCCTGCACCCGCAGAGACAACAGCGGCCCCGGTCGTTGAGCCCGCTGCGACAGAAGCTTCTGCCTACGAGCCGCCGGTTGTTGAAGCGACGGCCGAAGCGACGCCGGTCGAAACCGTTGCCACCGAGACGCTGGTCGGCGCGACTGCCGATCTCAAACCTGGCGACGTGATCCTCGCGGACGACAATCCGTTCGTCGAGCGGACCGGTGAACCGACATCAACCGTGATCATTCCCGACACCGAGCTCGAAGGCCCGCAGACCACGTCAGAATCGCCGAACGTGCCGACCGCGATCATCAGTACCGGCTCGCGCAGCGAGTCGACGTCGCTGCTGGCATGGCTCATCGGTGGCGGCCTCGCCGTCATCATCGGTCTGCTCCTGTTCGGACGACGTATCCGCGAGCGCTTTGGCTCCACGCCGATTGCTCCGGTTGCGGCGCATCCGCAGCGTCGCGCGACGGATCACACCGAAGAGCTTGTCGCCGTTGCTGACGAGACCATCGAGGAGGAGGTTTATGACCTCGAAGACGACTCGCCGACCGAGGAGAACCTCACGCTGGACGCAGAACTCGTCATGGGCACGGGTTTCGACGATAGCTCGGACATGGAAGTCGCCGAAGACATCGGCTACCCGTCGCCGACCGAAGTCGACATCGAGCTGCCGTTCGAGCCGGAGCCCGTCGTCGACGTCGAGACCGACATCATCCCGCCTGTGCGCGCCGAGATCGAATCAATCCTCGAAAGCGAAGTACTGCCGGATGACGAGGACTACGACATGTCGGTCATCATGGACGCGACCCAGATGCCGCAGCCCGAAGACGTCACGAAACACGACCTCAAGGCCGTCAAAGTCGGCGCGAGCGACGACACGCTGGTCACCGACAACTACACGATCAGCAAGGAAGTCGACTACGACATTCTCGAGCAGGATTACGAGGAAGAGCTGTCGGCAACGCAGGCACTCAATCAGGAGATTGCACGCGCCGCGGCTGAGCTGGCCGACAATCTCGACGAACCTGAGGACGATGACGTGACATCGGAAATGCCCATGGCTTCGGTCACCGAGCTCGACGTCACCGCATCACTCGAGCAGCCGGAAGACGATACGGCCGAAATGGAACAGTCGCATGATCCGTCCGAGACCGGTGCCGTAACGGTAAACATGACCGCCGACGACAAAACGGCCGAGATGCCGGCCGCTGGCAACGACGATACGGTTGAGATGGACGTCGAGGGCGGCAAGGTCGACACCAAGGCCATCTAGTAAGACACCGTTAATCCCCGCTAAATGGGGACATTCTGCTTTTCTGGCACGCCAGAAAAGCAGAATGTCCCCATTTTTATTCGACGCCGGCGAGTCGTTCGACCTTGCGCCATCCCTTCGGCAGGAGACTGCCACGCAAAGCGCGATCGCCGTAGTAGTCGTCGAGGTCGTCCCACTTGATCGTCATCTTGCGCGTCGCCGTGTAGACCTCGAGGTTACCGTCTTCCGGAACGACCGTCGCAGCAACCATCTTCTCGTCGCCACTCTTGTACTTGGGTCCCGGGATATTGATCAGCTTGTTGCCCTTGCCCTTGGCGAGCTCGGGCAGTTCCTCCATTTCGAACAGCAACAGGCGGCCGATCGAGCTGACCGCCGCGATCAGGCATTCCTTTTCCTTCGGAACAGGCGCCGGCACGACGGATTTGCCCCCGGCCGGCACGCGTAAGATCGCCTTACCTGCCTTGTTGCGCGATACGAGCTCGCTGAGCGTCGCAACGAAGCCGTAGCCCGCGTCGCTCGCAAGCAGATACTTCTGCTCGTTGTCGCCGATCATGGCGCCGCAGAACGCCGAACCGTCGGGCGGCTTGAAGCGGCTCGACAGCGGTTCGCCCTGCCCGCGCGCCGACGGCAACGTACCGGCCATCACGCTGTAGACGCGACCAGTACTGTCAATGAACATCGCGAGCTGGTTGCTGCGCCCCTGCGCCGACGCGAGGTACGCATCGCCGGAGCGATAGTTCAATGACGTCGGGTCGATTTCATGCCCTTTCGCGGCGCGCGCGTAGCCAGCCTGCGAGAGCACGACGGTGACTGGCTCGCTCGCGACGAGCTGCGTCTCGTCGAGTGCCTGCGCGGCCTCACGCTCGACGATATCGGTTCGACGGTCGTCGCCATAAGCTTCGGCGTCCTCGAGGATCTCTTTCTTGATCAGCGTCTTGAGCCTGGCGGCGCTCTTCAGCGTCTTCTCGAGCAGATCGCGCTCTTCCTCGAGCTCTTCCTGCTCGCCCTTGATCTTGAACTCCTCGAGCTTGGCGAGATTTCGCAGGCGCAGGTTGAGGATGGCTTCAGCCTGAATATCCGATAGCTTGAAGCGCTTCATGAGCACGGGCTTCGGCTCGTCCTCCTCGCGAATGATCTTGATGACCTCATCGATGTTCAGGTACGCAACGAGCAGGCCGTCGAGGATATGCAGGCGGTCCGTGACGATTTGCAGGCGATGGCCAAGCCGGTTCTTGACGGTCTCTTTGCGGAATGTCAGCCACTCCTTGAGCAGCTCGACAAGATTGAACATGCGCGGCCGGCCATCGAGGCCGATGATGTTCATATTCACGCGCAACGTGCGCTCGAGTGACGTTGTCGAAAACAGATGCGACATGAGCTGGTCCACATCGACACCGCGTTTCTTGCTGATGACCAATCGCGTCGGTTCTTCGTGATCCGACTCGTCGCGCAGGTCGTCAACCTGCGGGAGTTTCTTGTTGCGCATCTGCGTCGCAATCTGCTCCTGCACTTTCGCGCCGGAGATCTGGTACGGCAGAGACGTAATGACGATGTCCGTGCCTTCCATCTTGTACGCCGCGCGCAAGCGCAGCGTGCCGCTACCTGTCGTGTAGATTTCCTTGATGTCGTCTTTCGACGAAACGAGTTCGCCACCGGTCGGGAAGTCCGGACCATTGACATGCTTCATCAGTTGCGCGACGGTCGCCTTCGGCGTGTCGATCAGGTGCACGAGCGCGGCGGCAACCTCGTTGAGGTTATGCGGCGGTACGTCCGTCGACATACCGACGGCAATACCGGTCGTACCATTGAGAAGCAGGTTCGGCAGCCGTGCCGGCAACACGACGGGTTCTTTCAGCGTGCCGTCGAAGTTCGGTGCCCAGTCGACCGTGCCCTGCCCGAGTTCCTGCAGCAGGCTCTTCGCATACGGCGCGAGACGCGATTCGGTATAGCGCATCGCGGCGAACGATTTGGGATCGTCGGTCGAACCCCAGTTGCCCTGGCCGATCACGATCGGGTAGCGATAGGAGAAATTCTGCGCCATGAGCACCATAGCTTCGTAACAGGCCGAATCGCCGTGCGGATGGAACTTGCCGATAACGTCGCCGACTGTGCGCGCCGACTTCTTCGGCTTGGATGTCGACGACAGTCCGAGTTCGCTCATCGCATAAATGATGCGGCGCTGTACGGGCTTCAGGCCATCGCCGATCTGTGGCAAAGCGCGGTCGAGGATCACGTACATCGAGTAGTCGAGGTAAGCCTGCTCGGTGTACTCCTTCAGCGGCTGTTGTTCGACGCCCTCGAGGTTGAGGCTGTTCTGCATGGTTGTCATCTCACACCTCCGCCAGGTTGCCCTTGGTCTCGAGCCAGGTACGGCGGTCCTTGGAGCGTTTCTTGGCGAGCAGCATGTCCATAAGCTGGTCGGTCTTGTCGCGCCCGCTGATCGTTAGCTGGACGAGACGGCGCGTGTCACGATTCATGGTTGTCTCACGCAGTTGTTCAGGGTCCATTTCACCGAGGCCCTTGAAGCGCGTTACGGTCACCTTGCCTTTCTTCTTCTCGGCCTCGATGCGATCAAGGATGCCCGTGCGCTCGCCTTCATCGAGCGCATAAAAGACCTCCTTGCCGACATCGATGCGATACAGCGGTGGCATCGCGACGTAGACGTGACCCGCGAGAATCAGCTCGCGGAAATGACGCAGGAAGAGCGCGCATAGCAGCGTGGCAATGTGTAGACCATCGGAGTCCGCATCGGCGAGGATGCAGATCTTGTGATACCGCAGCCCGTCGATGTCGTCGGTGCCCGGATCGACACCGAGCGCTACTGAGATGTCATGTACTTCCTGCGAACCCAAGATCTCGTTCGTGTCGACTTCCCAGGTATTCAGGATCTTGCCGCGCAGCGGCATGATGGCTTGCGTCGTGCGATCCCGCGCCTGTTTGGCGGAACCGCCGGCGGAGTCGCCCTCAACGAGGAAGAGTTCGCACAGCTCGGGCTCCTGCGACGTGCAATCAGCCAGCTTGCCGGGCAGTGCCGGTCCCGTGACCACCTTCTTGCGCACGACTTTCTTCGCCGACTTGAGCCGTTTCTGCGCTTTGGTGATCGCGAGATTGGCGATCTGATCGCCCGTCTCGGGATGCTGGTTCAGCCAGAGCGAAAAATTGTCCTTAATGACACCGGCGACGAAGGCGGCGGATTCGCGCGATGACAAGCGTTCCTTGGTCTGCCCCGAGAATTGCGGATCCTCGAGCTTCGTGCTGAGCACAAAACTCAGGCCGTCCCAGACGTCTTCGGGGGCAATACTGACGCCGCGCGGCACGAGATTGCGGAAGTCACTGAATTCTCGCAGCGCATTGGTCAGCCCGGTACGCAGACCATTGACGTGCGTACCGCCCTGGGCCGTCGGTATCAGGTTGACGTAGCTCTCGGTGACCGAGGCACCGCCATCCGTGGTCCATGCAAGCGCCCAGTCCGCTGCTTCGTTGTTGCCCGCGATACTGCCCGAGAACGGTTCGGAGGGCAGCGTTTCGGCACCGTCGATCGCCTCGAGCAGGTATTCCTCGAGGCCGCCCGTGTACTGCCACTCGATCTTCTCTTTGGGCTTTTCGACCTTGAGCGTGACCTTGAGGCCGGGGCAAAGGACTGCCTTGGCCCGCAACGCATGCTTGAGTGCCTTGAGGCCGAATTTCGTGGTATCGAAGTACTGCTCGTCGGGCCAGAAGCGAATCGTCGTGCCTGTGTTCGCTTTGCCGACCTTGCCGACTTCCTCGAGCTTGCCGCGCTTCTTGCCGCCGACAAAGCTCATGTTGTATTCCTTGCCGCCGCGTCGAATCCAGACCTCGAGATTCTTCGACAGGGCATTCACGACCGAAACGCCGACGCCGTGCAGACCGCCAGAGTACTGGTAATTCTTGTTCGAGAATTTGCCGCCTGCGTGCAGGCGCGTCAGGATGAGCTCAACACCCGGAATCTTCTCTTTCGGGTGCTTGTCGACGGGCATGCCGCGACCGTCATCGTTTACCTCGAGAGAACCGTCCTTGTAGATCGTGACATCGATCTTTTTGCAGTGGCCGGCGAGTGCCTCGTCGACGGAGTTGTCGACGACCTCATGCGCCAGATGATTCGGCCGCGAGGTGTCTGTGTACATGCCCGGTCGGCGCCGGACAGGCTCCAAACCGCTGAGGACTTCGATGTCCGCAGCATCGTATCGCTTAGTCATTCAATCCTTTTGCCAGAGATCGGATTGTTGGAAAAGTGCCCGGCGGCATTCTAGCGTGAAAATACGAGGCCGTGCACACCGAAATGTGCCGGCTACTGGCTGAATTGCGTGGCGGCTAGTCCAGGTCTTTGATGAGCGATGCCCGGATGTTGTCCGCAACAGGGCTCACTTCGACGCGGTAGTTCTCGTGGTCGATACCCGCAATCAACGAGGCGCCGGACTTGAGCGCGGCCACCTGCTCCGGTGACAGCTCGAAGCGCAGGAAGTGCACAGCCGAGGTCTTGGTCTCGTCGGCCCGCTCCAGATCCTCGTCCGCGATCGCGAAGACGCGATCGAAATCGGCGACCTGGACGAAGACCCGGTCTTCGATGCCAATCAGCTGCGACAGCATGGCACGGCGCTCTTCGACTTCCGGAAACTCGACCATGAAGGTCGCTTTCCAGTTGGATCCGTCCGGAATCAATGGGTTGTAGGCTTCCAGCTCCTCATTGATTCCCTCGGCCTCGAAAATCCGTTCGATGCGCAGCATTTCCTGGATCTGGTACTGCATCGTGAGGCGGTCCTCGAAATACAGCGCCGCGTTCGTGCCGAGGTCGAGGCGTCGATCACGCTTGTGCGCAAGGACCTTGTCGCGAAACGCAGGGCGCGCCTCGGCATACTGCTCGAGGCTGTAAAGATCGTCTCTGGATAACTTGTTCATCATATTCCGTATGCCGTGCGTAGCAGTCCCATCGGGTTGTTGGCTTCGTGGTCGTCGACATCCTGCACAATTTGCTCGGCGGCCATCGGGCAGTCACTCGTGAAGTGATCGGCCTCCGCCTTCTTGAGCCTGTTGACGACAGGACGCGCGATCTTCTTCGACACGTCGTGAAACTCTTTCTTCACAGCGTAAGTGCCATCGTGGCCGGAGCACCGTTCGATGACCTCGACTGTCGTGTCAGGTACGAGCTGTAGCGCATCGCGGGTCTTCAGACCAATGTTCTGCACGCGCAGGTGGCACGGCACCTGGTAAGTTACTTTGCCGAGCGGTTTCTCGAACTCCGTCTTCAGCAGTCCGTCCTTGTGCCGCTGCATCAGGTACTCGAACGGATCGAACATGGCATCGCGTACCTTGATGACGTCAGCGTCGTCCGGAAACATCAGCGGCAGTTCCTGCTTGAACATCAACGTGCACGACGGGATAGGCGTCACAATGTCCCATCCCTCGTCAACGAGTTTGACGAGCGCCGGGATGTTCTGTTCCTTCGCTTTCTGCACTGACTCGAGGTCGCCCAGCTCGAGTTTCGGCATGCCGCAGCAGACCTCCTTCGACGCCAGCGTCACGGCGATGCCGTTGTGTTCGAACACGGCAACCAGGTCTTCATTGACGGTCGGATGATTGCGATTGCAGTAGCAGGTTGTGAACAGCGCCACCTTGCCGGTCGTTGCCGCGCCCGGTGTCGCGTTGCTGGCTGCAAGGCCATTACGCTTCGACAGGCGTTTGCGCGCCGTCTTCGAATGGTACTTCGGCACCGGTGCGTCGCGATGCACGCCGAGCGTAGACTCGAGCAGCTTGCGACCGCTCTTGCTGCTGTTGACCGCGTTCACGGCGTTGACGACCACGGGGATGCCGGCCAGCTTGCCGACCGTATCGGTGGCGCTCAGGATGCGATCGCGCTTCGAGGCGCCCTGCTCACGGAACCGCGCGGCCTTGGCGCGCAGCATCAGGTGCGGGAAATCGACGTTCCACTCGTGGGGCGGCACGTACGGACACTTGGTCATGTAGCACATGTCGCACAGGTAACAGTGGTCGACGACCTGCCAGTAGTCGTCCTTGGCAACGCCGTCGACTTCCATCGTGTCGGACTCGTCGACGAGGTCGAACAGGGTCGGGAAGGAATGACACAGATTGAAGCAGCGGCGACAGCCGTGGCATATGTCGAAGACGCGTTCGAGCTCGTCGAACAGCGACTTCTCGTCGTAGAAATCGTCGGAGCGCCAGTCCAGTGGATGGCGCGTCGGGGCCTCGAGGCTGCCCTCGCGTCGTGATTCAGTCATGGCAGGGCCGCCGGGCCTTGCGGCCCGGCGCTCCAGCGGCGGTTAGTCGTCCAGCGTGTCCAGAGCTTTCTGGAAACGGTTGGCGTGCGAACGCTCGGCTTTGGCGAGCGTCTCGAACCAGTCGGCAATCTCGTCGAAGCCTTCGTCGCGAGCCGTCTTGGCCATGCCCGGGTACATATCGGTGTACTCGTGCGTTTCGCCCGCGATTGCGGCAGCGAGGTTCTCCGAGGTCGAGCCGATCGGCAGACCCGTTGCGGGATCGCCTGTTTCCTCGAGATACTCGAGATGGCCATGCGCATGACCCGTTTCGCCTTCAGCCGTGGAGCGGAATACCGCGGCAACGTCGTTGTAGCCTTCGACATCGGCCTTGGCTGCGAAATAGAGGTAGCGGCGGTTAGCCTGGGATTCACCGGCAAATGCGTCTTTCAGATTGCCTTCGGTTTTGCTGCCTTTCAATGACATTTGTTGTTCCTCTGGTATCAGCAATTAGCTTGATCAGAATTTTGACATTCTGTGGTCGATTTCCACTTTATTGACCGGCCACAAGGGTGTCAATTGTGGATGCTACCTTGATACAGGCTGTTACAGTCGTTGATTGTTGGCGCAGCGAGCGGTAGCTTTACGCCGCAACCCACCATTGGAAGCAGCCGTGGCCTCGACCAAGAAATTCAACCTGGAAAAGTCTCTCGCGGACCTCGAAGAACTCGTCGAGGAACTCGAATCCGGCGACCTGCCGCTCGAGAAGGCAATGAAGAAGTTCGAGGAAGGTATCAAGCTGACACGCGGCTGCCAGACGGCGCTCAAGGAAGCCGAACAGAAGGTCGAAATCCTGCTCCAGAGCGCCGGTGGCGAAGACCTCGAGGATTTCGAGGTCGACGAGGAGGACTGAGCGCCGGCCCTAATTCGGCATCAGCTCGAGCAGCGCAACGACGGTCGATTCGACGCCTCGTGTCACGGAGGGTTGAGGCTCGATCTTGAATAATGGCGAGTGATGGCTCGGCACGGGCTCGCCACCGGCCTCCTCCCGATCGAAATCCTCCTGCGGTGTCCCGCCGACAGCCCAGTAAACGCTCGAGATGTCGGGATCCTGGGTGAAGAACGGAAAGTCCTCTGCACCCATACCCTTGGTCGGAATATCGACGACGGCCTCTTCGCCCATGGCTTGACGCCAGGCGCCGCGCAGTCGGCTCACGAGGAACGCGTCGTTGACCGTCGGCGGCACGCTCTCATTCGAGATGATCACCTCGGGCAATTTGTCGTCGGGCAGCCCCGCGACGCGGCCCATGTTCTCGGCAATCCGTTTGATGCCGTCAAGCAGGACCTGACGCGTGTTCTCGCTGGTATTGCGGACCGTGAGCTGCAGGTGCGCGCGGTCCGAAATAATGTTGTGCTTGGTGCCGGAGTGGAATGAGCCGACCGTCACCACCCCGGGATCGCGCGGCGACAACTCGCGCGCGACGAGTGTTTGCAGCGCCAGAACGATCTGGCTGCCGAGCACGATAGGGTCCTTGCCGCGATGCGGGCTGGCGCCATGCGCCCCAACGCCGTGGATGATGATGTCGACAGTATCGGCGCCCGCATAGGGACTGCCCTCCTGCACATTGATCTGTCCCGCGAGGCCGCCCGATGAAACGTGGAATGCCAGCGCGTAATCCGGCTGGCCAAAGCGCTCCCAGATACCGTCATCGCGCATCGCGCGAGCACCCAGCACGCGCTCTTCGGCTGGTTGCACCAGCAGCATTAGCGTACCGGCCCACTCGTCCCGGCGTGCGGCCATCTGCCGGGCGGTGCCCACAAGACTCGTGATGTGCACGTCGTGTCCGCACGCGTGCATCGTGTAGACCGTATTGCCCGTCACCGGATCGACCTGCTGGGCACGCGACGCGTAATCGAGACCGGATTTTTCCTCGAGAGGCAGGCCGTCCATGTCGGCGCGCATCATCACGAGCGGACCATCGCCGTTCTCGAGCATCGCGACAACGCCTGTGCCGCCCACGCCCTCGGTGACGACGAAGCCCGCGAGATTGAGTTCGAGCGCCATGCGGCGCGCCGTCTCGTGCTCTATGGTCGATAGTTCCGGATTGCGATGGAAATGCTCGAACAGGGCCCCGAGGTGGTCGTCGTAGTCCTTGTCGATGGCGTCCGCCAGCTCGTTCGCCATGACAGGCGATACACAAAATACGGCCAGCAGGCCGATGACGCGCTTGATCATTGAGACCCCCTCAATTTATGGAGGGCCGAGTGTAACCCTAAATCAGCTGCCGAAGTACCGGACGGAAAGGTGAAGCGCGAAATCTGGCGCGGCCGACCCAATAATGTCCTCCGCGATCGCAAGCCGCAGCAAAGCCCGATCGAATCGGTAATCGGCTCCGACACCGAGCTGCAGAGTCGTGCCGCCAATCTCATCAATGTCGATGTCGAAATAGGAATCCTGCAAGTACCACTGGGTCGTCAGCGCAATCCTGTCGGTCGCGTGCCAGCGCAACGCCAGTCCGGCAAAAGCCACCGCGTCGCGCTGGAATTCAGGCAGGACATCGCCGTCGCCGAGGACCAGCACGCCAGCGAAGGTTGAGTACTGCAGGTCGCGTCGCAAAAGCTCAGCGCTCCGATCGAAATAGGCTGCGAGGCTGAAGTCGGTCGCCCCGCTACCGGTCAGGCTGGCGGCATCCCCGGTCGGAAACTTGACGCCGGCACGTACCGTGACGGCAGGCCAGGCATAAGCGGCTGACAGGCGCACGTCGCCAATGCCGGATGTCGGCGACGACAGATCGAAGTACGTCGTTCCACCGCGCTCATACAACAGTTCAAATTGATCGTTTGGAATCTCGCGTGCCGAATTGGACAGCCCCAGAACGTCATGCCAATCCTTGATCGTACCGTCGAGAAAACCACCAGAGTGCCGTACCCAGGGCAGATCGACCCGTAGCTCGATACGGTCCTTGATGCGCTGGCGCCAGGCAAGGTTCAGGACCTGGCTCTCGCTGTCTATTATCAGCGTCTCATTCGGCAGCAGCTTGTCGTCGGCATCGTTCGTAATGTCGTAGCCGATGCTGATGTCGCTGCCCAGCGCCGCCGTCTGGAATGCTGGCAATCCGAAAACCTGCAGGAACGGGTTATGGTTACGCAGCGGTATGGCATCGGACGTCCGCTCATTGGCGCTGGCAGTTGTGCCAAGCCCGGCAAGCAACAGAAGTAATGCAAATTGACGCATGCACGAAGTGTGACTCGCGCACGTTACAGCTGGTATAGCCGGATTTACCTAGAAATCAGGTATTGGCGCCGCCGTCGCCCTGCAGGCGAGTGATCAGCGAGCGGAGGAAGACCTTGTTGAAACGCAGCTGGCAAGCCGAAGAAACCTGCTCCATCAGCGTCGAGCTCACGCGCAGGATCGTCACCTGGCCATCGGCCCTGATTGATGCCTGGCGCTTCGCGCCCCGGACGTAGCTTGTTTCGCCGAAACACTCGCCGCTCTCGAGAGCGCCGATCCTGTCGCCGTTGGACTGCACCTCGACCTTGCCCGACACGATGATATAGAAGCGGTCGTCGACCTCGCCTTCGCGGACGATGTCCTCGCCGTCCTTATACTCGTGCCAATCGGATGCGCGCAGGACTTCCCAGATCTCGGCATGCGAGAACTCGTGGAAGAAGTGCAGCGTGCGCAGCAGATCGAAGTGCTCCTGGTTGTCCAGGCTGTCGTACTTCTGCCGCAGGTCTTTATAGACGCGCGTCAGCTCCGCCGCCATTGCGTTGCCGGTCGTAAGCCGCTTGTTCGGCTCCTTCTGCATCGTCGTCATAACGACGTGCTCGAGTTCCTCGGGCAGGTCGTCGCGATACGTGTGAATCGGCGGCGGCGTTGCGTACACGATCTGGTGCAGCAGCTTGGACAGGTTGTCAGCACGGAACGGGCGGAAGCCCGTCAGCAGTTCGTACATGACAGCGCCAAGGGAATAGAGATCGGAACGCGGCGTGAGCTCCTCAGACTGCACCTGCTCGGGCGACATGTAGCTCGGCGAACCGGCAATACCCTCAATACGGGACACTTCCGAATCGCTGACGATGGCGATGCCAAAATCGATGATGCGAACATCGTTGTCGATCGTGAGCATGACGTTCGACGGCTTGATGTCGCGATGGATCACGCCGCGGCCATGTGCGTAGTGCAGGGCCTTCGCGCACTTGTAGATGATCTCGACGACATCGTCGACGCGCAGCAGGTTGTCCGGACGACAATACGCAGCCAGTGTGCGCGCGCCCTGAATATGTTCGGTTACGACGTAGTAGCTGCCGTCTTCCTCGCCGGCATCATAGATCGGCATGATGTTCGGGTGCTGCAACATGCCCACCATGTGGGCTTCGTTGAAGAACATCTTGCGCGACACCTTGGCGCGCTCGGCATCGGTGTCTTCTTCGAGGTTGTAGACCTTGATCGCAACGTCGCGGCGATAGTACGGGTCGTGAGACAGGTAGACGGTTCCGGTGCTGCCCTTGCCGATCTTATTGATGATGACGTACTTACCGATCTTCTCGGGCACGTCACTCGGGCGCTGGATTTCAGAAACCTTGCTCGCCATGTTGTCTCACTTCAAGTCATGAGCCACCCGTACAAAGCCAGTAAAATCGCGGCGTACAGCGCAGCTACGAGGTCGTCC
>JAAUYD010254607.1_pt1 | contig 14602 bp, 14 predicted proteins | sample 7278101 | NCBI WGS metagenome assembly JAAUYD01 (sample SAMN14350128, study PRJNA611818) | marine sediment metagenome | isolation source: surface marine sediment (0.6m) | place: French Polynesia: Moorea | collected 2018-08
AGACGAGCGACCCCGGCGAGGTGTCCTCGCCTTGGGAACGCGCGAGGTACCTAAACACTTACAAACTAGCAAATTTCATCGAAGGTGCAAGATATGAGTTAAACAAAGCAAACCATGCTATAATAAGGAGTTCGAGTCAGACATAAAACCACTCATTATCTAATTAACAGTCAAGGCAATCGAGATGATTAAATTACGATTAAAAAAATACGGCAAAAAGCGAGAAGTAAGCTATAGAATCGTTGCTATTAATAGTGCCAGTCGTCGGGATGGTCGTCCCTTAGAGGAGTTAGGATTTTATAATCCCAGAACCGATGAAACTCGATTAAACGTTCCCGCCATTGTGACCCGCCTAAAACAAGGAGCGCAACCCACCGATACCGTGCGCAGTATTTTAGAAAAAGCGAAAGTATTTGAACAAGTTAATGGTTAAATCGATTGATACTTCTAATTTATCCTATTCTGTCCGCCCTAACTACTTAAAACTCATTGGATTTTTAATTGAACCCTTATTAGATTCTCCAGACTCCCTTAAGGTTGACTGTGAAGAGATTAATAGCACTCAACGAGTTTGGATTAGATTAGCCGTTGATGAAGGGGATAAAGGACGAATTTATGGACGAGGGGGACGGAATATCCAGGCAATCCAAACAGTGTTAGCGATCGCAGCTAAACAAGTGGGTCAAACCCTTTATCTCGAAATTTATGAAGAACCTGGAGACAACAACCGTTCCAGTTACTATCGACGCCCTAGCCCTGAGTCCAACCGCAGATTTGTGCGCCGTCGTTCCCGTTCCCGGAGTCAACCTGGACCGAAACTCTCTGTTCGCTCCCGTTGGCAAGAGGAATGAAAGCGATTGATATTCTCATTCTTTCCAATGGGCCAGGAGAAATCACTACCTGGGTTCGCCCTGTGGTTAAAGCGTTGAGGAAACAATTAGGGGATAATTCTGCTCAAACGAGAATTTCAGTGATGTTATCCCCTTGTCCCCATAGTACAGGGCAAGAAGCAGCCATCGCTCGTGGTTATCCTGAAGTAGATCGAGTTCAGTCCAGTGAACAGTTTTTTTCTTTTCTTTTATGGGGAAAAACCGCCGATAATTGGCATTGGCGAGAGCAAGGGGTTGTCTTATTCTTAGGGGGAGATCAGTTTTATCCCCTGATGATTGGGAAACGATTAGGATACCGTACCGTAATTTACGCGGAGTGGGAAGCCAGATGGTATCGTTGGTTAGATTATTTTGTCGTGATGAACCAGAAAGTCATTGAGGCTATTCCTGAGTCTTATCAACACAAATTAAGTGTTGTTGGGGATTTGATGGCGGATTTTTCCCCCATTTCCTTGAATTTTGTAGAAATGGCTGCTAAGCCAGTAATTGGCATTTTACCCGGTTCAAAAGCAGGAAAATTAACCCAAGGAGTTCCCTTATGCCTAGCCATTGCCCAACAAATTTATCAATACAAACCTGAAACTCGTTTTATTTTACCTATCGCACCCACGATAGACAGAGCGACATTAGCCAACTTTGCCGATCCCCACCACAATCCCTTTGTGATGAAAATGGGGGGTGTCAGTGCTAAATTAAGAGTGAAACAGGAAGATAGGGAAGAGAAATATTATTTACAAACGAAAACAGGGTTAAGCATCCAATTAATCAGTCAATTTCCTGCCCATGAACACCTTCAGCAATGTTGCTTAGCTTTAACCACAGTGGGAGCGAATACGGCGGAATTAGGAGCTTTAGGCATTCCCATGATTGTTTTACTCCCCACTCAACAACTAGACGCGATGCGAACCTGGGACGGAATTCCAGGAATTTTAGCTAATTTACCCTTAGTCGGGAGTCAGTTAGCCAAATTAATTAATGCGAGGGTAGTAAAAAGCGATCGTTTATTTGCTTGGCCAAATATTTGGGCAAAAGAAGAAATCGTGCCAGAATTAAAAGGAGAATTGCAAGCTGAGGCAGTAGCTAACTTGGTGTTAGATTGGTTAGATAATCCCTCAAAACTCAGTCAGATTCATCATCGTTTATTACAAGTTAGAGGTCAACCAGGGGCTGCTCAGAAAATCGCTGAAATTGTGCAACAACAATTGTTTTTCAAATAGAATCAAAAAGAGGCAAACTATCTTGAGTTTACCTCGTCAAATCCAGTCTTGATATTTGCTCAAAACTTAAAGATATTTTTCCAGTGTAGAAGCTAGGGTTGTTTTAGGAACAGCCCCAACCACCATATCTACTCGTTGACCTCCCTTAAAAATCATCAGAGTCGGGATACTACGAATACCATATTGACTAGCAGTGTTAGGATTTTCATCAGTGTTGAGCTTGACCACCTTAACCTGACCTGCGTATTGGTCGGCTATTTCATCCACAACGGGGGCGACCATACGACAAGGACCACACCAAGGAGCCCAAAAATCCACAAGAACGGGAACATCGCTCTCTAAAACATCTGCTTTAAAACTACTATCTGTAACTGGAGCGGCAGCTGACATATTATGAATTCCTTTGATTGCTCATGTTTATCTAGAATACCCTAGAATTTTACCATACTCAAAACTCTCTAGATTGTTACAAGTATTGAGATGGGGTTAGGTTTTCTTCCATAAGAAACCGCCCGAACTAATGCCGGGCGGAGTGTGGTGTGAGGAGTGAACGGAAACCTTCGTCTCCGCTATCTCTATTGTAAGGGAGAATTTCCATTTTGATTCACTAAATTTGCCCTAATCAAAAATTTTTTTTTTGCTTAATATGTTAAGCTAGGTAGTTATACTTGATCGCGGGTTGCCGATAAGTCTTTCAAATCGGTGTTTCTCTTCAGGTTAATACGGCTGAGATGGCTTTGAAATCAGTCTAATACCATTTTTATCAACTCGGCCTACAGATGTTCCTATTGTGGAGGTCAACGGCCGTTGACCCCTACAGGGATGTGGAGCAAAACTTTAGGAAATTGATATAAGGTAATCTCTGTTATGGAATAGTAGAAGATAAAATCAATATAGTTCAGGTATGTCACCTTATAGTAACGTTTTATGAATGCCTCTGTTAATTTTCTCTCTCAACTCAACCCCTCACAACGTATTGCTGTTGAACATTTCTGTGGACCCCTTTTAGTGGTGGCTGGTGCTGGTTCAGGGAAAACCCGCGCTCTCACCTATAGAATTGCACACCTCATTACCCACTATCAAGTTGATCCTGAGTCGATTCTAGCAGTAACATTCACCAATAAGGCAGCCCGAGAGATGAAAGATAGACTTGAGCGGTTATTTGCTCAAGAAATGGCTTTAAAGCAGCACGGTCAACCGTTTAATTCTTTACCCGAATACGATCAAAAACGGTTACTTTCTCAAGTTTATAAGAAAACGACAAAAAAGTTATGGATTGGGACTTTTCATAGTTTATGTGCTAGGATTCTTCGCTATGATATCAATAAATACCAAGATGAAAGAAAGCGGAAATGGGAGCGTAATTTTTCTATTTTTGATGAGTCTGATGTTCAAAGTTTAGTCAAAAATATTGTTCTCAAACAGTTTAATTTAGATGATAAAAAATTTAATCCTAGAAATGTGCGTTATGCAATTAGTAATGCCAAAAATTTAGGCTTATCTCCTGAAGCTTATTTAAAAGAAAATTCTTATGCAAAAGGTAGGGTTATTGCTGAAGTTTATAACGAGTATCAAACTCAATTAGCAGCTAATAATGCTCTAGATTTTGATGATTTGATTTTGATTCCTGTCCGCTTATTTCAACAAAATGAATCAATTCTGGGCTATTGGCATTCTCAATTTAAACATATTTTAGTGGATGAATATCAAGATACAAACCGTATTCAATACGATTTGATTCAACTATTAACTACCAATGGAGAAGATCGTAAAAGTGAATGGAATTGGGACAATCGCTCTATTTTTGTTGTAGGGGATGCGGATCAATCAATTTATAGTTTTCGGATGGCAGATTTTACTATTTTACTGAATTTTCAATCAGATTTTGGGGATGGTTTACCGGATGAAGATACAAGAACAATGGTAAAATTAGAAGAGAATTATCGCTCCACAGAAACGATATTACAAGCAGCCAATCAACTGATTGAAAATAATAGTCAACGCATTGATAAAATTTTGCGCCCCACCAGAGGAGAAGGGGAAGAAATTTATTGTTATAAAGCAGAAGATGAACGGATAGAAGCTGATTTTGTTGTTAATAAAATTCAAGAATTAGTTGAAATAAATCCAGAATTAAATTGGGGAGATTTTGCCCTATTGTATCGTGTTAATGCTCAATCTCGACCCTTTGAAGATAATTTAATTCGTAATAATATTCCCTATACAATTGTTGGAGGATTTAAGTTTTATGACCGTCAAGAAATTAAAGATTCTCTGGCATATTTACGGTTAATTGTCAATCCTTTTGATACGGTTAGTTTACTGAGGGTAATTAATTCACCCCGTCGAGGAATTGGGAAAACATCCATTGATTCTCTATTAAAAGCAGCCCAAGAGTTAGAAATCCCTTTATGGGAAATTATTAGTGATGAAACATCGGTTAAAACCTTAGCAGGAAGGGCAGCAAAATCTGTTAATAAATTTGCCAATATGATTAAAGAACTGCAAGAAAAATTGACGAAAAATTCAGCAACAGAACTGTTTGATCAAGTAATGGAACTATCAGGATACGTTGATGATCTTAAACAAAAAGGAACCGAAGAAGCTGACAATAGACTTGAAAATATTTATGAATTATACAGTGCGATCGCTCAATATCAAGAAGATAGTGAAGACACCAGTTTACAAGGATATTTAACCAATGCGTCTCTAGCTTCGGATTTAGATAACCTGGATGAAGGACAAGAAAAAGTCTCTTTAATGACCTTACACTCTGCGAAAGGCTTGGAATTTCCCATTGTCTTTTTAGTGGGTTTAGAACAAGGAACGTTACCCCATATTCGTAGTTTAAACGATCCTTTATCCCTAGAAGAAGAACGAAGATTATGTTATGTAGGGATTACTCGCGCCCAAGAACAATTATTTATTACCCACGCCAGAGAAAGATATGTTTGGGGATCAAAAGAAATGAAAACAGTCTCACAATTCTTGCAAGAAATTCCTCAAGACCTAGTTAATAGTAATGTTCGTCCAACGGTGAGAAAAATTCAGCGAAAGACACCAGCGTCTAGCCAAACTAATACCCAATGGACTGTAGGCGATCGCGTCATTCATCATAGTTTTGGAGAAGGGGAAATTACCCATGTCTTAGGGTCAGGAAAAAAAACGAACTTAGCTATTAAATTTGCAGGACTTGGCCGTAAAATTGTTGATCCTAGAACGAACTCAATTACTAAAATTGAGTAACCCGATCACAGATGATGGATTCATTTTTTTTGATAAAATTACAACAAGTCAGCCAAAAATCTATGAGAGTTTAATCCCTTGTCTTCTTCACAAGCGTCTCCCCAACTTCCCCCCACTACCGCTATCACCCCCAAAAGTCCCCTCAAAGCAACCACAGAAAAGTGGTTTGAGTATTCGGTTAGGGTACAACCCCATCATACCGACTATGCAGGGGTTGTTTGGCATGGGACTTATATCACTTGGATAGAAACCGCTAGAGTCGAATGTCTTCGTTCTATGGGCATCGATTTTGCCGAATTGGTAAAATTAGGATGTGAATTACCAGTGGTGGAATTATCTTTGCGGTATCATCGAGTCTTGCAGTTAGGAGAAATAGCGATCGTCAAAACTCGTATGGCAGAAATGAAAGGAGTTCGGATGTATTGGGATTGTCGCATTGAATCAAGCGATCGCCAACAAGTTCATGTCACTGGAAAAGTTACCTTGGTAGCAGTGGATGGAGAAAAAGGAAAAATTATGCGTCAACTTCCCCCCGCTGTTAAAGATATACTGGTCAAGTTACTATAATCTCAACATTCCCTCAATCATCGACGGTATGACCATCAAAACCTTATTTATTACCAAAGAAGTTCCTATTCCCATCAAAAGCGGAGTTTCCCTACGGAACTGGCAAAATATGAATGTAATGATGAAATTTGGTTCTGTAGCTGTTTTTTCCGCAGCTAACTGGACTCCTAAATACGATTCTTTGCCTGGGGTTGACCTTTGGAAACATTATAACGTTGATGACACAAGAACAGGTTGGGAAGAGTTAGAACGACGGTTATGGTGGTTACGGCCTATTGGTGATCCAGATGCAGACTGGCCTTATTGTCGTTTTACTGCCAAAAAATTAGCTGAACTCATGGCAGAGTTTCAACCCGATCTTGTTATCTTTGAACAAGTTTGGTCATACCGTTACTTATCAGTGGTTAAACAGTTTCCCTGTCGCACTATTTTAGATAATCATAACATTGAAGCCCATTTATCAGCCCAACCGGATCGATCTCAAGAAAGTCTTAGAAGTCAACTAAAAGCAAAAATTCAAACCTCCCATTTAAGGGGAATGGAAAAAAAGTTTACTGATCGAGTGGATCAAGTTTGGCTTTGTAGTGAAGATGATGTACAACTTTGCCAAGAAATGTATGGTAAACAAACTCCTCTTTATGTGATTCCTAATGGGGTTAATATTGATAACTATGTAAAAGCTTTTAAAAAAGAATATGAACCAATTGAAACAGTTAAAAATGAAGACCATACCATACTCTTTTTAGGTCAACTTTCCTATTATCCGAATAAAATTGCTGCTGAATTATTAATTGATAAAATTTATCCCAAAATTAAACAAAATTATCCAGATTGTCAATTATTATTAGTAGGACGAACCCCTACCGAAAAAATGTTAGCAATCAGTGAAAAAGATTCAGATATTATTGTTACAGGAAGTGTTCCAGAAGTACAACCCTATGTGGCCTCTGCTAATGTTATGGTTGTTCCCCTGTTACACGGAGGTGGAACTCGCTTAAAAATAGTAGAAGCTTTTGCCTCGGGTTGTCCCGTGATTAGTACCCAAAAAGGGGCAGAAGGAATAGAAGTAATTGATGGTAAGCATCTATTAATTAGAGATACGATAGAAGAAATAATCGAAGGAATAGAACAACTTTGGTCACAACCTTCCCTAAGTTTAGAATTAAGAAACAATGCTTATGAATTAGTTAAACAAGAATACTCTTGGGAAGCAAACTATGAGAGAGTTAAGCAAGCAGTTAAAGAACTGAACTTATACTAATTAGTTTTTCTAAGTAAATAGGGAAGAAATTTATTAGGATGTTTAATAAAATGTTTGATCTTAGCCATAACTCTTTTTAACCAAAATTCTTTAATGGCAAACTCTACCTTTTCTAAAGAAGATAATTGTTGATAATAGGTTTGAAATAAAGGTTCAAACCTTGACTTTCCTTGACCTTTTCTGCGATCTTTAAAAGTTTTTGTACCAGGAATATAACGATAGTTGCCAAAAATTTCATCTACATATTTAATATTAGCTTTTTGCACAACTCGAAATAAAAAATCTATATCCATTGTATAATGATCATTAATATCATATAATCCAATTATATCGTGTAGAGATTTATGATAAAAATAAGCAGAAGGATTGATCGGATGAGGATTAACTGACCATCCTAACAGTAAATCCCTTAACTTAAGTTTTTTAGGTTCATTAACAAATCTGATTTTATTGTTGACACCCCAAACCTGACAGTTCCCTACTAAAAAGCTATTTTCAGGTAATGTTTTAAAAATTTCTAGAACTCGATTCAACACATTAGGCTGATAAAAATCATCAACATTTAAAAGAGCAATAATCTCACCTTTAGCTAAATTAATTCCTTTATTCATCGCATCAGATTGACCTTGATCCGCTTCAGAAATCCAACGAATATGAGGGTATTTTTCAGCATATTGTTCAATAATTTCAACCGTTTTATCTTGTGAACCCCCATCAATAATGAGATGTTCAACATCAGAACAATTTTGCTCAATAACCACCTTAATACAAGATTCAATATAAGATTCTCCATTGTAAACTGGAGTAATAACACTAATCATAGGTAATCAGCCAATTTTTTAACTTATTTTAACAAAATTATACCAAAATTTCCTATTTCAAGGAAACCGAAAATACCGAAAGAGTGTTTCCTTGAAATAGGTGTGAAATAGTTTAAGAACAAGCTAAAGTAATAACCGTCAATTCTGGGGGACAAAAAAATCGTCCTGGAAAATAAGTGCCTAAACCCCGATTAACATACAGTTGGTTTCCTCTAATATGATGCCATCCTTGATGCCATTGCCAATTTTTGAGAATTCCCGAACAATGGTTAACATAGGGAATACAAGCTTGTAATCGACGGGGTATCTGTTCACGAACTTGCTGTACTAACATTAAACCAGGCCCAAAACCCGGAATAACAATTTGACCCCCATGAGTATGACCCGATAGTTGTAAATCAACACGCCACCGTTGTAAAATTCTAGCGGTATCAGGATTATGGGACAAAACCAAACAAGGTTTGGACTCAGACAAACGAGACATTACGGGTTCAGGGTTAAACTCTCCCGACCAAAAGTCTGCTAATCCCACTATGGGTAAATTATCCCCTAACGGGCTAACAATGTCATTCCAGAGAACTTTAATTCCCACCTCATTCAACGCTTCCGTTACCGTCGGTTTAGCACGAGGATACAAAACATCATGATTCCCCAAAACAGCATAAACCCCTGCTCGACTTTGCAATAATTTTAATTTAGGGGCTAAAGTATAAATAGTGTTTGGTTCGTTGGTAATATAGTCCCCTGTTAGGATAACGAGATCAGGTTGTTCTTGATTGCTTAAAGAAATCGCTTGAGTGAGTAATTGAGGAGATAAACAGAAACCATCATCATGCAAATCCGAAAGTTGCACAATTTTTGTTCCTTCTAAGAGAAAAGGTAATCCCTTAATGGGGATGGTTAACCTTTCCACCTTCAAAGGTTCGCTTAAAATAGGAGAAAGCATGATTAGAAAGTGTGTGTGATGAGTAATCTTACTTCTCACCATAGCGACAGATGAAAAGATCCCCTCAAATTTGCCGTATTTTTATAAGGTTTATAATTAAGAAAATTTACTCAATAACTCAATCTTAACCCCGCTATTTTCTGAAAGTTAATTCAAATTACTTTATCCTAAGAATAGGAAAAACCTGTTTCTAATTGATTGGACTAATTCTAATATGTTTAAAAATTGTTTAATTTGTACCGATTTTAAAGATGGCCTCTATCGCTTTGTGGACTTTGTTCCTAAGTTAGCCAGTAATGGCCTCAAACGAATCGTCTTTCTTCATAGTATCTCTGTCTGGCAAGATGAAAAAGTGGCCAGAATAGACGAAGAAAAAATTGCTCAAGCCAAACAACGCCTTGTCCCTGCCTTAGAAAACATCCCTGAAGGTGTAGAAGTCAAAATTGAAGTTCTCTCAGGACAAGTTAAAGACTGTGTTTTACAACTGATTGAAACCTATGAAATTGACGTTGTTTTTACAGGAATGCCAGTTCGTAATGCCTTTGAAAAAAGCTTTTTTGGCAGTCATACCCTGGACTTAGCCCCCTCAACTTCCACCCCCCTAATGGTGTTTCGTCCTCAACTGATTTCTACTTACACCAATGAAGAATTAAGTTTACGGACAACTCATCTGTGGCATTATTTATTGGTTCCCTATAATGACGGCGACTCGGCCCAGTATCTTCTCGAACAAATCAAGCAAATGGCTCAAAATCAGCCCAATGGGTCTTTTAAACAATGTTTATTATTATGGGTTATTGATGAAGGTGGCCGTTCTCAAGAATTAAGCGACTATCGTCTACAACAAGCACAAGAGAAATTAAATCAAGTTCAACAAGAACTTGAAACCCTCAACCTGACAGTGACCACAGAAATACGCCAAGGGAACCCTCTACACGAAATTTTACACGCAGCCATTGAATATAATATTACAGCGATCGCGACCGCCTGTCAGTATCGTTCTAATTTCCTAGCCTGGACTACCCCTAGTTTAGCCAATGATATTCTTAGCCATAGTTGGTTTCCTGTGCTATTTTTCTCTCCCAAAAAATAACTAGAAATTAGAGCCATTGCGAGAAGTGGTATAAGCAGCTTTGAGCTTATTCTCGATGGTTGGTTTAAGCTTTTCAAACTCTTGTTTTAACATTCGTTTGGTAATTTGAGGTTTACCCCCTCGCAACAGTTGACTTTTATCGGCCCATTCTCGTAAATTTTCACATTGATTAGGGGCGATGGTAGTAGTTAAAACGTTTTGACAAGCCTTGCCTTTTTCTAGGGCAAAAAATAAAATCCAATAGGAACCTGACTCTCCCAATAAACGAGCAAACCGTTGACCCGATGAACTTTTGAGATCAAGATAACAGGGCAACCATCTCGGTCCGTGTTCACGATGATAGAGTACGGTGATCCATAAAATCATGGGATGGGGACTGGTGATAAAGACAAATTGGTTGTAACGAATACTCGAGAGACGATTGGCAATATCTTGTTCATTGAGCATCACCCAAAGACTAGCAAAGTTGCCTTCTGGGACGCGGATAATGTGAGGAAAAACGATTTTTTGTTGGGGTTTGTCCTCAGGCCAAGACATTTTTAAGCAGATATGATCCCCTTTTGGACAAGTTTTTCTAAAAGTGGGCTTAGTAGACCTATCCAACCCTTGTTTCGGATTGGCCACTAACGTTTCTTGCTGGGATTCTAATTGAGCCGGTTCTAATTTTTCTAGTTTCTTTAAAATTTCCGTTACAGTTTGTGGTCGATCCTTAGGTGCTTTTGCCATACATTGCAAAATCAAGCTCTCTAACTCCGCGGGAAGACGAAGTTTAGCCGAAATGGGTTTAGGTTTGGTGTAGTGATGAGCTTCGTACCAACCCCCAAAGGAAGAATTTTCTGGGAAAATGGGCATTTCCCCGGTGATCATTTCATACATCATCACTCCCAGACTATAGATGTCTGAACGGCTATCGAGTTCTTTCCCTTCAATCTGTTCTGGAGAACAATAGGCTAAGGTTCCCATAAATGACTGGGTTTGAGCTTCCCCTGACTGAATTAATTTAGCAATCCCAAAATCCAAAACTTTAACCAACTCTCCCAAAGCCGGATCCTGAACCAAAAAAACATTACTGGGTTTAATATCTCGGTGAATAATAGGACACATTTCCCCCTCAAACATAATGCCTTTATGGGCGCATTCTAACCCAAAACAAATTTGTCGAGTAATCTTTAAAAATCTTGGCAGAGATAGGGGCCGAAACTTGATAATTTCGCTGAGACTTTCCCCTTTGAGAAATTCCATGACATAAAAAGGGATTTCTTTTTCGTCTACGCCATAGTCCCGCACTCGTACAATATGATTGCTTTTTTCCCCTAATAACGCAGAAACCGTAGCCTCTCGTTCAAACCGCTCGCGCATTTTACTATTTAATAAAGCCTGAGACAAAAATTTAACCGCAACGGTGACACCACCAAGCAGTTTATCTTCAGCACGATAGACTTGACCCATCGCACCGCTGCCAGCAATATCGACGAGTTGATAGCGGTTAGCCAGTAAACGACGTTGATGAGTTTCTTTCATGGTAACTGGGGGATTCATAATGGTTCATTAATGGTGAGATATTAATAAAAAATTAAGGCTTAGGGACAATCTGTTTGAAAATAGAAAATAACAATCATAATTGACGTTCAAATATAGCTTCCATTGTGCTGGTGAGGTAATGGCCACTCAGCAGCCCCCCGGAAAAATGATAGGTATTATTATTAACACGGTAAAAGGTTTCAAAGCCACTGCGCCTTTGGCGATCGCCTAATACCCAATAACGTTGAATAATTGAGTCAGGCCCGATCCATCCTTCTCCTTCGACTTTATCCAGGACACTTTGCTGAAGAACATAGGTATATTCCCGTTCTTCTCCATTGAGATGGCCTCGATATTGAAAGGCAATTTCAGGGCGATCGCTGCGAGGAAACACCAATTTAGTGACCATGGTGAACCAATTATCGTTACTCCAAGCCACAATACTTTTTCCCTTGACGGGTAGGGGCATTTCATTGCGTTCGAGCCAATTTCCTTCAATTGTCCAGCGTCCGGCTTCCATTAAAAAGCTATGAGCCAAGATACCTCTCCTTAAATCTCTTTAAACGATTGTGATCAAAGTTGAGATCCTAGGTGGGACAAGGTAGAGTTCAAGTCAAAAATTAGGGAAAAGATAACTTACCCACTGACTCATCATCTGAGCAATGGTTCTACTTCCCTTTAAACACTCTGACTCCTATCACTCTTAGGTTTCTCTACTTTAGATTTCCCTGATTTTACAGAAAACTAACAGGTCTTTATATTTTTTAATTGTTGGTTTCCTGGTTAGATGAACCGAATGATCTTGAAAGGGGATGATGAATATCCCCCAGTAACCTTTTTTGTTTAGCCCCTGTTACTTGAGGTAAATTTCCTGGAAGCTTACTTACGTATCGCCAGTAAGCTAAAATGGCAAAAGCGATCGCTTCTTTAAAATCGCTGTTCATCCCCACTTCATCAGTGGTTTTGACGATGGTTTTCCCAGGAAAATAAGATTGTATCCGTTCTTTTAAGTATAAATTATGAGACCCTCCACCACATAGTAAAATTTCCTCAATGGGGTGTTTGAGAAATTGTTGGTAACTATGGGCAATTGAAGCAGCGGTTAACTCTGTTAGGGTGGCTAAAAAATCCTTTTCTGATAAATCATAAGTCTGTGCATCTTGCCAACATTTTTCTAGATATTCTTTTCCAAATAATTCTCTTCCTGTTGATTTGGGGGGACTTTGTTGAAAAAAGTCTTGTTTTAACCATTGTTCAATTAAGTCTACATTAGGGTTGCCTTGTGCTGCCCATTCTCCATTTTTATCATAGGTTTTTTCTCCGTTGGTTAATTTCTGCACTGCTAAATCAATTAAGATATTACCAGGGCCGGTATCCCAACCCATAATTTGACTTTCCCTATTTTTTTCCTGTTTGGGAGGGACATAAGTCACGTTACCAATACCCCCAATGTTCTGAACACAACGATAATTCTGAGGATCGCTTAATAAATAAGCATCAATTTTAGACACTAAAGGCGCACCTTGCCCTCCGACAGCTATATCAGGGACTCTAAAGTTATTAACAGTGGGGATTTTTGTTAAATTGGCAATGATTTCTCCTCGACCTAATTGTAAGGTATAACCTAATCTCTCTTCACTGGGAGGCCGATGATAGACCGTTTGTCCATGAGAACCAATTAATTCTATGGTGGAATAATTTTGTTTGATTTGATTCACTGCTTCAACAAAACATAGGGCAATTTCTTCATCTAATTCGGCTAACTTTTCTATTGATAGTAGTTTCCCGCCAGCCACTTCTAAAATTGTTTGTCTCACTTTTTTGGGATAATCATGATTAATTCCTGCCAAGAATTCGATGTTTAAATCAAGGTCTTTTCCTGTAATTTTTACTAATGCAGCATCGATACTGTCCACCGAAGTACCACTCATTAATCCCAGACAATACATAGTTTCTGTCCTGTTTGGTTGTAAACTACCCCAGATCAATCATAGATTATAATTTGATAAATCTTAAAGATCTCAGTATCATCACCAATTCAAGGTAAATTTAAAAATGGTAATCTAGCTTGAGTTGACCCTAATGACATCGGTTTCTGATTGTTTTCAATCCCTACGCGATCGCGGACAATGCGGACTTATTCCCTTCATCACTGCAGGTGATCCAGATCTAGACACTACAGCGAAAGCACTACGGGTTCTGGATGCTTCAGGGGCCGATCTAATCGAGTTAGGGGTTCCTTACTCTGATCCCTTGGCGGATGGTCCGGTGATTCAAGCAGCAGCGACTCGCGCTTTAGGTCAAGGGGTAAAGCTAGAAGATGTCTTAGCTGTCGTTAAAGAGGTTCAACCAGATATTAAAGCCCCCATTATCTTATTTACTTACTATAACCCGATTTTTTATCGGGGGGTTGACGCTTTCTTGCAACAAATTAAGTCCGCTGGGGTGCAAGGGTTGGTGGTTCCTGACTTACCCCTCGAAGAAGCCCAAACGTTACTTAAACCGGCTGCTGAGATGGGTATAGAAGTGACTTTACTAGTTGCACCAACAAGTCCAATGGAACGGATTAAAGCGATCGCTCATCAGTCTCAAGGGTTTATCTATCTCGTCAGTGTTACAGGAGTAACAGGAATGAGAACCCAAGTAGCGACTAGAGTTGAAGACTTACTGAAAAGTCTTCGCAGCACAACGGATAAGCCTATTGGGGTCGGATTTGGCATTTCTGAACCTGAACAGGCTTTACAAGTCAAAAATTGGGGATCTGACGCGGTAATTGTTGGTAGTGCTTTTGTTAAACGTTTGGCACAAGGAACCCCCGAAGAAGGCTTAAAAGCTGTTGAAGAATTTTGTCAAAGTCTTAAACAAGCGATTCAATAAGAATAATAAAAAGGATTGACAAATACTATCCCATAGGAATAAAACATATCAGTTCTCATACTTGTAAGGCTTCGCCCTGAGCGCGACTCCGAACGGTACAAACGCTTCTAGTTTTAGGAGTTCGGGAGTTCAGGAGTTCGGGAGTTCAGGAGTTCGGGAGTTC
>JAAUYD010166696.1_pt1 | contig 14594 bp, 15 predicted proteins | sample 7278101 | NCBI WGS metagenome assembly JAAUYD01 (sample SAMN14350128, study PRJNA611818) | marine sediment metagenome | isolation source: surface marine sediment (0.6m) | place: French Polynesia: Moorea | collected 2018-08
AACCACAAAAGTGATTGCTCAAGGATTGGATATGATCCCAACGAGACCCGAACTGGTTCGAAAATTGAACCGCAACCAAAGATCATTGGTTTTGGATACAAAACGGGTAATGGCCGAGCGAATCGTCTACTGTTATGAAGTCGATGGCGCCTGTCCCTGTGACACCACTATTTGTCAAATTGAATGATACCTAATAATACGAAATTTATGATCTTATGATTACCCAATCTTTCACCAAATCCGGACGAACCGCTAATCCACCGCCAGACCAATCCGACCACATTGAATTTATGGATCAAGCCCTGATTCAAGCCCAGCTCTCCTTGAATCGAGGTGATTTTCCTGTGGGCTGCGTTATTGTTAACGATGATGAGATTATTGCGACAGGGTCGCGCAGGGGCACCAACTCTAAAAATGAACTGCCGGGAAACGAAATCGACCATGCTGAAATCATTGCATTGCGACAATTCTATCGAGGAGATGCGCCCATCGATCCTGTCAATACAAGGGTGTATAGCACCATGGAGCCGTGTTTGATGTGCTATGCAGCCATCTTGTTATCCGGAATCGAAACGATCGTATACGCATATGAGGATGCCATGGGCGGGGGAACCCAATTGGACTTGAGCCAACTGGCGCCGTTGTATCGGGAAAAATCTCCTACCATAGTACCCCATATTCGCAGAAATGAGAGTTTGGCGCTATTTAAAGCGTTTTTTGAAAACAACCCCAACGGGTACTGGAAAGAAAGCCACCTGGCCAGCTATACCCTTTCCCAACCCTAACGAGACAAGATTCTGAAGCGCAAGAAACCAAAATAACCCTTGAATCATTAAAAGCGATGGTTAAAATGCAAAACGGCACCGGTTTCGGGTTGTGAAGAAATAGATTAAGACGCGCCTCAATGGCAAACCCGATACAATCGTGATATTGGATATTTTTCTTGCATTTTAAAAAATGATCCGATAAGGAAATTCTGTGCATTTGCACATAAAAAGGTTTATGGGGATAAACGAAAGCCGGGAAGTATAAGCGGAAGCAACATTTACCGGTTTCAAGAAAGCAATAATTGTAACCAGGAGGTGAAAGAATAGCTATACCACGAGGGCCCTACCGGCCGCAAGAAGCCAATCAAACCCGTATTAATCAACAGATTACGGTAGCAAAAGTGAGGGTCATCGATCCAGACGGTAACCAGATCGGCATTGTACCGACGGAGGAGGCGTTAAGGCTGACTTCCGATTTCGGTTTGGATTTGGTGGAAGTATCACCCAATTCCACCCCGCCGGTTTGTAAAATAATGGATTACGGCCGGTATAAATACGAGCAAACGAAAAAGAAACAGGAAGCTAAAAAGAAACAAGCCCACTTTCACCTGAAAGAAATAAAAGTGCGGCCCAAAACCGGAGAACACGATCTGCAGACCAAATTGGGGCATATCCGGAAATTCATCGATCGGCGTGACAAAGTTAAGGTAACGGTTAGGTTTCGAGGTCGCGAAATCACTCTGGCCGATCAAGGACGGGAAATGCTTGCGAGGATCGCTACAGATCTTTCTGATATCGCCGTGATTGAACAGGCCCCCAAATTTGAGGGCCGTACGATCATGATGGTTTTGGCGCCCAAGTAAGAAAACGAACAAATAAGCAAAACGAAGTAGACAGCATCAACGCTTAAATAGTGCCCATCGATAGATGGACACAGAATTTAGATGGACACAGTATAACGATTGACCACTAGTGACATCGGTAATGGCGTGAGCGAGACAAGGCTACTGCTCACGCCATCTATTTTTTTATCATTGCCAACCGATGCCACTTGAAACGATTTTAAGATTTTTCATTTAAGGGGAGTGAAAGAAATGCCGAAAATTAAAACAAATCGCGGCGCGGCCAAACGATTCAAGAAAACAGGTTCAGGCAAGGTTGTCTATTCCAAGTCACACGGTAGTCATATTCTTACTAAAAAAAGCCGCAAGCGAAAAAGATCGCTTCGGAAAAGCCACATCGCCGACAAAACAAATTCAAAAGCACTGAAAGCGCTTCTGCCTAACAATTAATGGTGTATGAGTTGACCCCAAATTAAATGCCAAAGGGGTACAGTATAAAAGGGGATTAAGTTATGCGAGTTAAAAGGGGTTTTAAAGCCAGACAACGACGTAAAAAAGTGTTGCAGATGGCCAAAGGCTATCGAGGGGGACGCAGCAAACTTTTTCGAACGGCCAAAAATGCCGTCGATAAAGCCAACATGTATGCCTATCGAGATCGCAGGACACGGAAAAGAGATTTCAGGCGGCTATGGATTGCACGAATCAATGCCGGCGCACGTTTAAGCAATTTATCTTACAACAAGCTCATAAACGGTTTGAAAAAAGCACAGGTCGAGCTCGATCGAAAAATACTGGCTGAAATGGCGGTATCGGATCCAAAAGGATTTGCTCAAGTAGCCGAATTAGCCGCTCAACATCAATAACCTACCGTCCGTCCGACCAGACAACAATAAAAGCACCTGAAATAGCCAATGAGTAATTCGGCCAACCTAACGATTAATCAAATACATGAAAAAGCCCTGGCGGAAGCCAGGGCTGCAAAAACGGTAGCCGAAATCGATAATCTATCCATCCGCTACCTTGGCCGCAAAGGCGCCATTACGCAGTTTTTGCGCCAAATCGCCGATCTTCCGGCCGAAGATCGTCCCCTTGCCGGAAAGAGGGCCAACCAGGCGAAAAAAGATCTCAAGGTCGTTTTTGATAAAACATCAGAGCATTTGAAAAAAATTGAAAGCGAAACCGATGGTGCCATCGATGTTTCGCTGCCCGGACGGTCCGTACCGCGTGGTTTTTTGCACCCGGTGACACTGATCATGGATCGCATCTGCAGCATATTCGAACGCTTGGGATTTTCAGTTGCAGAGGGCCCGGAAGTAGAGTCAGACTACTATAACTTTGAGGCACTAAATTTTCCAAAAGAACATCCCGCCCGGGACATGCAGGACACTTTTTTCGTCTCGGAAGATATTGTCTTGAGAACCCATACGTCTCCTTTACAGGTTCGTGTAATGGAAAAACAGTCTCCTCCGGTGCGAATCATTGCGCCAGGAAGGGTATTCCGTTGCGATTCCGATCTGACGCATACGCCTATGTTTCACCAGGTCGAGGGGCTGATAGTGGGTGAAAATATTTCATTCGCTGACCTGAAGGGGATTTTAACGGTTTTTGTGCACCATATGTTTGATGATAAAACATCGTTGCGTTTTCGTCCCAGTTTCTTTCCATTTACCGAACCGAGCGCTGAAGTGGATATCCTATGTGTCATGTGCAGAGGCGATGGCTGCCGCGTTTGCTCCCATACCGGTTGGATTGAAGTTCTCGGTTCCGGCATGGTCCACCCGGCAGTGCTGGAAAATGTCGGATATGACACCGATAAAATCACCGGGTTTGCTTTCGGGATGGGTGTCGAACGTATCGCAATGCTGAAATATGGCATTAATGATATCCGTAAATTTTTCGAGAATGACCTGCGGTTTATAAGCCAGTTTGAGTGAACCGATCACCATGCTAATCTAATCATTTTACCCTGGTATTGAATTATGAAGATCAGCCTCAGTTGGTTACAGGACTACCTTCCCGGCGATTATGATATCGAGCACTTGGCAGACGATCTTACAATGGCAGGACTGGAGGTCGATGCCGTAAGTGATCGGTATGACTATTTAAAATCCGTGCTGGTGGGAAAGATCGTTGCGGTTACGCCCCACCCCAATGCCGATCATTTAAGCTGCTGCCGGGTAAACGCCGGCGAAACGGAATTTCAGGTGGTCTGCGGTGCTCCCAATGTCAAACAGGACATGCTGGTGCCCATGGCACTACCGGGAACCGTTTTGCCTGATGGAACCACCCTATCCAAAACCGTTCTACGAGGAGAACCGTCGGAAGGCATGCTTTGCAGTGCCTACGAATTGGGATTAGGCGAGGATGCGGCAGGGTTGATGGTGCTTGATGGCAGCCTCAACTTGGGCCAACCGTTAAATCAGGCCCTCAGCCTGTCTGACGCTGTTTTGGATATCGACCTTACCCCCAACCGCGCCGATTGTTTCAGTATATTGGGCATTTGCAGAGAGATTGCCGCGATTTATAAGACCAAGGTGCAATATCCTGACGTCCCCATCCCCACTTTGGGGGGTGATATCGACCAAATGACCTCGGTTACCATTGAAAGTCCAGAGTTCTGTCCCCGTTATGCGGCCCGACTTGTTTTTGATATTACTGTTGCGCCATCACCATTTTGGCTACAAGACAGACTTCGCTCGGTCGGATTAAGACCGATTAATAATGTGGTTGACATTACCAACTTTGTCATGCTGGAAACCGGGCAACCGCTACATGCCTTTGATTATGACCGTCTGGCCGGGCACCGCATCGTCGTTCGCACGGCTGAAGCAGGCACCCGGTTTACAACTCTGGATGACCAATCCAGAGAACTCCACAAAGAAACCCTGATGATCTGTGACGGCGAAAAACCCGTGGCGGTTGCGGGTGTCATGGGGGGAAGCAACTCGGAAATCGAACAAACCACCACCCGCGTACTGATTGAAAGTGCCTGTTTTAACCCCGCCAGTATCAGGAAAACGGCCAAACGATTTCACCTGACAACCGATGCATCCTACCGGTTTGAGCGAGGTGTTGATCCTGGCGGGACCGTTCGTGCCATGGAGCGGGCTGCTCATTTAATGGTGGATCTTTGTCGAGGCAAGTTTGTTGAGGGGATTATTGATGCCCATCCCCGACCGATCATACCACAGCCCATTGTGCTTTCCGCTGATCACACCAACCGTGTTCTGGGCACCGATCTTGATGCCGATCGGATCAAAGAGTTGCTCGAATCGATAGAATTTGAGGTTCTTCCCACGAATTCTGGAAAAGAGCTGAGCGTGCTCCCCCCCACCTATCGTGTGGATATATCAAGACCTGAAGACCTAATGGAAGAAGTGGCCCGATTGCACGGATACAACCGCATACCCGCGTCATTTCCGGCTGTGACCGATAGCGATGCGGCCACTTCGCAGGTATTAACTTTTCGGCAACGATTGAAAACATTGATGACCGGACTTGGCTTTACGGAGGCCATCGCATACAGTTTTGGCCATGAGAATCAATACGACCATCTCGGAATTGCAGAAAATGATCCCAAGCGCCGATTTGTCAGGCTGTTAAACCCGCTAAACGAGATACAGTCCGTTATGCGCTCTTCACTGATCCCGGGGCTACTGGATACGGTATCGTACAACCTCAGCCGCCAAACGCATCACCTTAAACTTTTTGAGATCGGCCACACATTTATCCATAACGACCCTGATGAACTTCCGGAAGAAAAAGAGATTCTCGCTGGTCTGTGGACCGGTACCCGCGAAATGAAAACCTGGCACGTGTCACCCCAGACATGTGATTTTTTCGATATAAAAGGCGTCGTCGAAACCCTTTTGAATACGTTGCATATCAAAAAAGTGGATTTCACCCGCTTTGAAAGCGACCCAAGCATATCACGACAACACCCGTATTATAGAAAGGGTCATACGGCCGGCATTTATCGTGAGGCCATCAATCTGGGTGTTGTGGGTGAAATATCCCCGACAGTACTAACCGGTTTCAACATTTCCCAATCGGTTTTCATGTTTGAAATCAACACCTCCATTCTACTGGATCATACCCCAAACAACAGAAAAGCGCATACATTACCGCGCTACCCGGCCATTATGAGAGATATAACGGTCATCGTCGATTCCACCATTGAAGGATTATCATTAAAGACGTATCTCATGAATCAAGATGAACCGCTGGTAGAATCGATTCAGCTCATTGATGTTTTTAAAGGAAAACCCATCCCGAGCGGTAAAACCAGTTTATCATTTCGGGTAACCTATCGATCCGACAAAGAGACCCTGATGGATGATATGGTCAACGACATCCATCATCAAATGACCCGTCGGTTGGTTAAAGACTTTGACGCCGACCTGCCGACATGATAGGATAACGGGTACGATATCGTCATCATACTTTAATTGCCCTGAAGTTGATTTGATTCTGGAAAGTCGGTCCTAGTGGTAACCATTCCCGATAAACTTTATTTCAAAATCGGCGAGGTGAGCAAAATTGCCGACCTACCTGCCCATGTGCTTCGATTCTGGGAAACCGAATTCAGCCAAATCAAACCCAAGCGCAGTCCTTCGGGCCAACGTCTATACCGTCGCAAAGATGTAGAACTCGTGTTGAAAATTAAGCACCTATTATACGATAAAAAGTTTACCATTCGGGGTGCCCTTAAGCATTTGCGAAACAATGATGCTCTCGAGGCAACCCAGTCTCCCGGCGAAGTGCTGGATGATATTCGTCGCGAGCTCGAAACCCTTCGTAACCTTCTTACCTGATTTCAGGAAAAACGTCCGGCATCACATCCATTGAAAAGTATTGACAATTACTTATGAATGACCTATTTATGTAGTTTATGCATTGGGCGGGCATAGCTCAGCTGGTAGAGTACAAGCTTCCCAAGCTTGGTGTCGCGAGTTCGAATCTCGTTGCCCGCTCCAATAACGGTCTGGTCATTTAATTCGATCATTCAATCGGATTCTTATGAAAATGATTAGATCTCGGATCGGAGTTTCGGCTTGGGCTGTAGCCGGATCAAACAAAGCTTGAATTTTCCGTTCGAAAGGCGACGGAAAGAGAATAAACGATCAAAACGGGCAAACAGCCCGTTTTTTTATTTTTTGTTATTTGACGATTTGGATATTAATTGCCAATGGGGAAAAAATCAAAAAAGAAGTCATCAGCGGCAAAGCTCGATAATAATAAACGCGCGGGCTTTTCACCCCAGCAGACTGATTTCTTAACCTCACTCACCTGGCAACTTGGCGACCCTATGTGTACGGCCGAGGGAATGGAGCTGGTACATGTGGAATGCCGTCAAGAGCCCCAGGGACGGGTATTGCGATTGTATATCGATAAACCTGGAGGAGTAACACTAAGCGACTGCGAAAACATCAGCCGTCAAATTGGCGATTTGATAGATGTCCATACCGACGACCAAGTTGCTTATTTATTGGAGGTATCATCGCCAGGGTCAAATCGTCCGCTTGGCAAACCGTCTGACTTCAATCGTTTTGAAGGACAAAAAGCACGTATACGCACCATGGCGCCCATCAATGAACAGAGAAGTTTTAAAGGCATTCTGGCGGGGTTTGACAATGACATCGTCACTATTCAAATGGAAAACGATGCCATTACTATTCCGCTGGCACAAATAAAGGACGCCCGCCTTATTGAGTATCAGGGAGAAATCTGATGTTTACCGCCGAAATCAAACATGTAATCGATCAAATCAGCCGGGAAAAAGGAATTGAACGAGATGTATTGATCCGGGCTGTGGAGGAGGCCATACAATCCGCCGCCCGTAAAAAATTTGGCAATGGGATCGATATTGAGACCCAGTATGACGACAAAACGGGCGAAATTGAGGTTTTTCAGTTCATGGACGTGGTCGAAACAGTCACCGATCCAGAAATTCAAGTCACTCTTGAAAACGGACGGCGCCTGGATCCCGAATGTGAGATTGGCGACAGCCTCGGGACCAAAATGGATACATCAAATTTTGGCCGCATTGCTGCCCAGTCGGCCAAGCAGGTGATCATCCAGAAGATGAAAGATGCCGAAAGGGATGCCGTTTATACCAATTTTATTGATCGCCGGGGTGAATTGATAAACGGTATTGTTCAACGATTTGAGCGGGGCGATATCATCGTAAATATCGGTCAAACCGAAGGGGTTGTGCCGTTTCGCGAACAGGTGCCAAGGGAGTCCTATCGGCGGGGAGATCGCATTCGTGCTTACCTTTTGGATATTCTGCATGAATCCCGGGGGCCCCAGATTATTTTATCACGAACCCATCCCAATTTTTTGATCCAGTTGTTTAAAACTGAAGTTCCGGAAATCAGCGAAGGGATCGTTTCCATCATGGGTGCGGTGAGAGACCCTGGGGTGCGAGCTAAAATCTCCGTCTCTTCAAATGACTCGGATATTGATCCGGTTGGCGCTTGTGTGGGAATGCGAGGTAGCCGGGTTCAAAATGTGGTTCAGGAACTAAGAGGGGAAAAAATTGATATCATTCCGTACCACATCGACCCGCCCAAATACATTTGCAACGCCCTCGCACCGGCGGAAGTGTCCCGGGTAATTATCGACGAAGACAATCAAACAATGGAGATCATCGTTCCGGACGAGGCCCTCTCCATCGCTATAGGCAAACGGGGCCAAAATGTCCGCCTGGCAGCCAAACTAACCGGTTGGCGCCTTGATGTGAAGAGTGAAAGCAGCTATAACGCGGATATGAAAAGCGGTTATGATTCGTTGGTTGCCCTGCCCGATATCAGTTTGGGGCTGGTTGATGCGCTTTTTGAAAATGGTTTTTACTCGGTTGAAGAATTGAGTCGAGCCGCCATAGCGGATCTGGTTCAAATTCGTGAAATCGATGAAGCTTTGGCCGCTGAACTGGTAGAGAAGGCGTCGGCCGCATGGGAGGCATTTCTTTCCGCACCGGAAACCGAGTCCGTCAATGATGCTGACAATAACGATTCCGATAAAACATCCGATGATCCCGTTGAAACGGATACAAGTGATGAAGGGTTGGAAGAATCAGCCGAAAATACAACCGAAGATAAAAAAAATCATTCAGACGGGCAAACCGATACCGGTGAATCGCCGGTTCTGGATATTGAAGATACCCCCGGTGTTGAATAAATCGATGACGTACAAATAGTTGAAGACCAAAGACGCCAATAATTAGAGGACGACTATGGCCAAGATCAGGGTATATGAGCTTGCCAAAGACCTGAACATGACCAACAAGGTGTTGGTTGAAAAACTGAAGGAAATGAACCTATCAGTTAAAAGCCACATGAGTACCTTGGAGCCGGAAGATATCGACACGATTAAAGCAGAGGTACTCGGGACCAAGCCAAAGGTATATGAATACGAGGAAACTCGTGTTCAGGCCACTGTCATCCGTAGACGCCGCAAAGTTGTTCGTAAAAAACCCGAGAAGCCGATTCCGGATACAGAGCAAGAAAGCGTTCGGGTTGAAACAGATACAGACCCCGCTGGGGAAATTGAAACCTTACCATCCGATGTACCGCGCGATTTGACGACCGGGCCAACTCCTTCCGATTCTGAAATAGTAGATGACTTGCCCGAAACCGAAGAAGAGGCCACAACGAAGTTATCGGCAGAAGAAAAATTATCTGAAGAACCCCAAGCTTCTCAGCTAAAAGCCAAGCCGTCTGCCGCGGTTCCTGCACCCACCGAACCGTTGGTATCCGTTGATGAACCCATGGATGAACCAAGCCAATCCACCCTGGTTGAGCCACCTCTTGAAACGACCACTTCGCCAAAAGAGATAGCTGATACGCAACTTAGGGTGGAAAAAGTTGAAGAAAAACCGGACAAATCCATAAAAAAGAAAAAAAGACGCAAGAAAGAGACCCCCGCCAAAATAATAAAACTGGGAACGGCTCCATCTAAACCACCCACAGAAGATCAACCATCAGCGGTGCCGCCTGATGTTTCCATGCCACCGGCTGCAGATTCAGCAAGAAAAAAGGGTAAAAAAGGTAAACCCGCTGATAATGAAGAGACCGATCGCCGGTTTTTAAAACGCAAAATTTCTTTTAAGCGCCGTTCGGTGGTGGAGGGAGCGGATCTTTATAGCCGCAAAAAACAACGCCGCAAAGGTGGCAAGTGGGCCAAGAAAAAACCTGCGACCACTGGACAAAAAACCCAGATCACCACCGCTAAAGCCATCAAGCGCCGGATCAAGATTGATGAAAATATTATGATTTCCGATCTGGCCAAAAGAATGGGTATCAAAGTCAATGAACTCATCGTTCAGCTAATGAAAATGGGCGTGATGGCCACTGTTAACCAGAGTATCGACTTTGATACGGCCGTTTTGCTGGCTTCTGAATTTGACTATGAAGTCGAAAAAGCCACCTTTGAAGAAGAATCGGTCATCAAGGAGACGGCTGACGACCCGGAAAATCTAAAATCACGTCCCCCGGTCGTTACGATCATGGGACATGTCGATCACGGTAAAACCTCCCTGCTCGACGTCATTCGTAAAACCCGCGTAACGGAAAGTGAAGCGGGTGGCATTACCCAGCACATCGGCGCTTACTGCGTTCCTACCGAAAACGGCGATGTCGTGTTTCTTGACACTCCCGGCCACGAGGCCTTCACCGCCATGCGCTCCAGAGGTGCAAGCGTTACTGACTTGGTCATTCTTGTTGTGGCCGCGGATGATGGCGTCATGCCTCAAACCCTGGAAGCGATTAACCATGCCCGAGCGGCCGAAGTGCCGATCATTGTGGCCATCAATAAAATCGATAAGGCCAATGCCGATCCTGAAAGAGTCCAGCGGGAACTGGCAGAAACCGGGCTCACTCCCGAAGAGTGGGGAGGTGAGACGATTTATATTCGCGTGTCCGCCAAAATGAACCAGGGCATCGATGAGTTGCTGGAAATGATTCAGCTTCAGGCTGACATGCTGGAACTGCAGGCCAACCCGGACAAACTGGCCAGCGGTCATGTAATCGAAGCCAAACTGGACACAGGACGCGGACCCGTGGCCACCATTCTTGTCCGCGACGGAACGCTCAAATCGGGTGATCCAATCGTCTGTGGTGTCCATTACGGAAAGATCCGCTCGCTTCTTAATGACCGGGGACAATTGGTCCAAACCGCCGGCCCGGCAATTCCGGTCGAAGTTTTAGGGCTTTCAGGGGTACCCCTGGCCGGGGATGAGCTGATCGCTTTGGCTGATGAAAAAGATGCCAAACAAGTTAGCCAGCATCGGGGCCAGCAACAACGATCCAAAGAGTTGGCCAAATCCAACCGCCTTTCATTGGATAACCTGTTTGAAAAAATGCAGGAAAATGAAGTCAAGGCACTCAACGTGATCGTTAAAGGTGATGTCCATGGTTCCGTTGAAGCATTACGGGATGCCTTGATTAAATTGTCCAATGAAGAGGTGAGCATACAAGTCACCGCTGCTGCCACGGGAACCATTACCGAAACGGATGTATCCTTGGCTATGGTATCAGACGCAATCATAATTGGATTTAACGTGCGCCCCACTCCCAAAGTTCAGGCTCTGGCCAATGAAGAACATGTTGATATGCGCTTTTACAGCGTTATTTACGATGTCATTAAAGATGTCCAGAACGCCATCGTGGGAATGATGGATACAGTCTATGAAGAGCGTATTTTGGGAAGAGCAAATGTCAGGGAAATTTTTCATATTCCCAAAATCGGCACCATTGCCGGTTGTTACATCACCGATGGTCGGATCGCCAGAGATAAATCGGTCCGTGTAGTCCGAGACGGAGTGATCGTTTATGATGGCAAAATTGCTTCGGTGAGACGCTTTAAAGATGATGTCAAAGAGGTCCAAAGCGGATATGAGTGCGGCATCGGCGTCGAGAAATTTAACGATATCAAGGTTGAAGATGTATTGGAATGCTACGAAATGGAAGCCATCGCACCGCAACTAAGCTAACTGGCTAAAAACAATATAATGATATTAAAATAAGGCTAACAGGAAAAATACGTATTGTTATCGCCTTCGCGGCACATACGAATTCACCCTTCGTAAAACACCTCAACTTTCCTCTATGACCCATGGTTGTCGGCTTGCTAAAAATAACCCTTAGAATTCCCGATTGCCGTAGTCTAAAGGCCAAACGCAAGGTGGTTCGATCATTAACTAGTCGAATTCGAAACAAATTTAATGTATCCGCGGGTGAGGTCGGCGCCAACAATGTTCATCAGCGCGCCGAAATTGGGTTCGCATTGATTGGCAACTCCGGTCCTTTTGTTAATGGTAAGATGGATAAATTGCTCAACATGGTACATGATACGGCAATGGCCGAAATAATCGATAGCGAAATGGAGATCATTCATTTATGAGGCCGTTTGTCCGTGCCGATCGCGTGGCCGGTGAAATACAAAAAGTACTATCGGACTTGATTCTTCGTAAAATAAAGGATCCACGACTTAAAATGGTTCTTATTACCGGTGTCAAGTTAACCGCTGACCTCAAACTGGCACGTATTTACTATACGGTCACCGGTCAAGAGCCCGAAGTGCAAGCGTGCGAGGCTGGGTTAAACAGTGCTGCCGGATTCTTCAAGCGATCATTGTCTAAGGAGCTACATTTAAGATATATCCCGGAACTACAGTTTTTTCGTGATGACTCATTTGAATATGGCGACCGGATTGACCGCTTGCTCAAATCTGTACAGGAAGAAGATGAAAGAAATAATTGATACTCTGTTGAACCAAAATCGTTTTTTCATCGCATCCCATGTAAACCCGGATGGCGATGCGATCGGATCACTCGTTGCCATGGGACTGGCACTTGAGGAAAGTGGCAAAGAAGTGGTGATGTATAACGAAAGCCCGATTCCCAGCCCGTATCGTTTCCTAACGGGCGTTGATCAGGTGACCTGTGATACCCATTCACTGAAAAACTGTGACGTGGCCATTGTTATTGATTGCGGGGATATTCAACGATTGGGGTTGGTGGCAGGCAAGATCGATGATTTTTCTCGAGTGATCAATATTGATCACCACGCCACCAATAATGAGTTTGGTCATCTTAAGTTGGTCGACCCGAAAGCATGCGCCAGTGCAGAACTCATATATCGGCTCATCATCGATATGGGATTAACGATTACGACGCCTATCGCTTCGGCTTTGTATACGGGTATCTTAACGGATACAGGGTCATTTCGTTTTTCCAACACGAATAAAAACACCTTCTCCATATGTGAAACGTTAGTGGCGGCGGGAGCTGATCCGGCAGCAGTAGCCAAACACTTGTATGGTCAATATTCCATCGGTCGGTTAAAACTTTTAAACATGGCGCTTGACTCCATTGAAATATCAGAAAACGGGAAGCTATCTATGATGTCGGTTACCCGTCGAATGCTTTTGGAAAGTGGCACAGTGCCTGACGATGTGGATGGCATGATCAACTATGCCCGCCGTATTGAAGATATTGAATTGGCGGTACTCATCAGGGAAAAAAGAAATGGAAACGGCGGCAGGGATCTCGCCAAATCTTATCAAGTAAGCTTGCGATCAAATGGCGAGGTGGATGTGGCGGTCATTGCGGCGACCTTTGGCGGCGGTGGCCATCCCACGGCGGCCGGTTTTTTAGCCGAGGCTACGCTGCCTCAGTTGAAAAATAAAATTTGGGCTTTGGCCGATAGCCTCTAAGTGGTTAGAAGTGGTTTCAAAATTGCGGCCGGAACAAAACGGGATTTTACTCATCGACAAACCGGCGGGGATGAGTTCGGCCAAAGCAGTGGCTATCGTCAAACGCGTGACCCGTTCAAAAAAGGTTGGTCATGCTGGTACACTGGACCCTATGGCAACCGGATTATTGATCTGTTGTCTGAATCAGGCAACCAAGTTGGCTCGATTTCTATTGACTGGTGAAAAACAATATGAAGCGGTGTTGCGTTTGGGAACCAGCACCGACACCCAAGACCAAACAGGACAGGTTATAGAGCATAAACCATATCGGCATATTAAAAAAAATGAGTTGCAAGCGGCCTTTAATCAATTCATTGGGCCAATCTTCCAGCAACCACCGGTTTATTCGGCGATAAAACATCAAGGGAAGCCGCTATATCATTATGCCCGTAGAGGCAAACCAGTAGCCAAACCGCCCCGACCTGTGGTAATAACGGCAATGACCCTTGGAAAAGTGGCGTTGCCGGATGTGGAATTCAGCGTTACCTGTTCCGCCGGCACCTACATACGAACACTATGTGCCGACATCGGAAAAATATTGGAAGCCGGTGGCCATTTGTTAAAATTACGACGAGTCGCCTGTAGCGGTTTTAAGGTTACAAAGGCCATAACGCCGGATCAATTACTAAAGATGGGAGCTGAAAACAAATGGCAATCCAAATTGGTAAAACCGGTTGACGCCTTGGCCGATATGCCCAGACATCAATCAGTCAAAACTTTGGAAAAAAAAATTCAATTTGGTCAGCCGTTAGGGCCTGAAGACGGCCTTATCGTGCAAGAAAAATACATAAAATTGACAACTGCGGACGACGCTTTGCTGGCTATCATCGATGATGCCTATCGATATGCTTGCGTTTTCCCAAATGGAATATAATCAGGATGGAATAAGATCGAGATGGGATTTTACGACCTGGCAATGAAGCCAGTACGAACGATAGAATAAAAAAATAGACACTTAGGAGGGACCACACATTGGTAATGACATCGAAAGAAAAAAGAGATTTGATCGACAAGTACAAACGCCACGAATCGGATACCGGTTCACCGGAGGTTCAGGTAGGACTGCTCACTCATCGTATTTCTTACCTAACCGAACACTTAAAGACCCACAAGAAAGATCATCACACTCGACGCGGTCTGCTCATGTTGGTGGGGCAGTGAAGAAGATTAATCAACTACGTCAAAAACAACGATGTACAACGATACCGGGATATCGTCAAAACCCTCG
>JAAUYD010255610.1_pt1 | contig 14590 bp, 8 predicted proteins | sample 7278101 | NCBI WGS metagenome assembly JAAUYD01 (sample SAMN14350128, study PRJNA611818) | marine sediment metagenome | isolation source: surface marine sediment (0.6m) | place: French Polynesia: Moorea | collected 2018-08
AGGACTTACGCAAAAAATGTCGAAAGTAGTGATAATCCGTTCATTAACACGACGAAAAATTAGGGTTTCCAGATGATTCTGCGTAATATCATGTCCGTTTAAATAACCGTCATTGCGACCGTTCGCTGAAAGCGTTCTCGCAGAGTAGGGAAGCAATCCCAAAGACCTTGTGATTGCGTCGTTTCACTCGCAATAACATACTATGGGTATGCCCCCGGACATGATATAAGTCCTAAATTAAATAATAAAATTTCAAATGTCATTGCGAGGAACGAAGCAATCGCAATGGTTGGGATTGCTAAGTCCTTCGGACACGCTCCGCGAACGTAGACAGGAATTTAGAAGCTGGATATTATTAGAAATTGGTGTTATTCAAAAAACGCAACCAATTCATGTTTTATATGCATAATTTTGTTGCTTTATATTAATTTATATGTATTTTTTTGCAAAAAGTATAATAGACTACCAATTTTTAGGGTCTGCCTGGATGAAGATAAATTAATATAGCCAATATGTCTGCTTAAACATTCACGATAAAAATAACGCTGAGATTTTTAAATATAAAGAAAAGACTCTGGGAATTTTATATCGTAAATAATTATCCTAATAGGATATTCTATCAAGAATTTTTATATTTAAGTTGTTGTCAAAATTAAGGTATAAACTCCTATCTATTCTTTCAATAAATGTAAACGGAGAAAATTTTCGCCTCGGGGCTTATAACTCTATCCTGGCAAGGGTTATAGGGGAGATATGAGTCATGAATGGCTGATTATTCTTATTCGAGAAGTATAAGAATATGCCATTGTATAAGTAGAAGCTCTTAGAAAAGACCATTATGGTCTTTCTTAATTGAATACAATACAATATCTGCAATGATTGAGCTACTCTAAACCATAGATTATGACTCAATAGGTGTGAAGTCTATGTCGTTAGTTTCTCTAACTAGAATCGGCGACAGCGGTTTATCTAATTATTTCGAGTAGTAGGTACAAGCTACTTTTTATTTAAATATTCTACCTGAATGCTTAACCATAGCAGTTTTAATCAGTTCAAAACTGCGATAATCACTAAACTGTATAATTAATTTTTTTCAAATTATACGAAGTGGTTATCTGAATTTATTTAATGTTATTAGATTTTATTATGTATCTGAAAAATTATTTTTTCTAGTTAGTCCCAACTTGCGTAACCCTCTTCTCATAGTTGATTCACTAACTTTAGTTTGAGTTTTTATATAAAAAAGCTCACATAATTCTTCGATAGTTGCATTATTATTTTCTGCAATTAATTTATTCAAAATATGTGTATGACTATCATTAATTTTTGCTTTTTTCCCACCACGATGGGGCAATGGATCAACTGTGCCTGTATCCTGAAAACGATGAATCAATGTTTGTACAAAACTTAGACTGACGCTAAATCTTCGCGCTAATTCTCTATACGAACCTTCGCGGTTAATGTAGGATTGAATAATTTTTTGACGTATGTCATCAGAGTAAGTTTTCATTATTCTGGTCTTGGTACACCCTGCTATCAATCTATTATATTTGTATGCATCGCAATTGAAAACCCCCTATAATAACTGTGATTTTTCGCTATATTTCTCCGTAAATCCATCACAGCCGATCGCAAATTATTTTTGGTGTTTGTACCGAAGTTATTGTTCCAGCATCAGAGCTAGATTGATTCTGCGATTCAATCAAAATACTCCGGTAACAAGGGAATTTATTGATTGATAAAGTGTTTGCTGCAAAAGTTGTTACATTCGTCAGATTTTGTGGGTAACCTAAAATCAAGGAAACTAAAAAGCGATCGACTAACAGTGAACCCATTCTTAATCAAATGAGTAATCAGTGTAAATCTGCCAAGTTAAAACAAATAGACAAAGTTTGTTTGTTTAATATCGTTTGACTTGGTAGTTATGACAAGAATCAAACGAATTATTAAAAAAAATCCTGTGCGCTAACACAGGAAACAAATTGATTGCACAAATACATACATTATTATGGCACGTACTCAAAAACTCTCCAAAAATCGCTCCAGAATTTACCGTTCTTTGGTAGCTACAGCCTTCATCACCACTGGGATGTTTCAATTGGTTGCTCCTGCACTAGCTCAAGGTACTGCTGCGGGTACGGAAATTAAAAACACCGCAACTGCTACATATCAAGATCCTAATAATCCCAACGAAACCTTAAACGCAACTTCTAATGAAGTTGTGATTACCATTGCAGAAGTTGCGGGTATAACTGTCACCGCTAATGGTACAACATTCCAAAATGATGGCGGTACTACTAATGAAATTAACAATGGTGATGTTCTTTATTACAACTACACCGTTAAGAACGTTGGTAATGACCCCACCAAGTTTCGTATTCCTAACCAGCCGGAGGTTGAAGGTAATGGTGTTCTGAAACCTGTAGCAGATACTGCTGGTACAGAAGCTGCGGTACAAATTAGCGAAGATGGTGGTACAACTTGGGTAGCAGTTGACAGTGGTACTTTTAACACGAACTCAATTGATCCTAATGGTGAGGTTCTAGTACGGGTAGCTGTAGAAGTTAGGGGAGCAGCTAGTGGTGATGAAATCAAGTTGGAACTAGGTAATACACCATCTGAAAGCGACCAGAATATTCCATTCACTACAGATGGTAATGATCTTTATACAGTAGATAATGCTGATATTGATAATGTGCCTGGTGAAAGAAATGGTGTACCAGTTAATGGTGTTCGTGAAGCTAGTGACAATATAAAGGTAACTGTAGAATCGACCCTGAAGAACTACGCCTTAGCTACAATCTTAAAAACTCGTAGTAGTCACACTCCTGCTGGCGATCCTGGACCAAAAGACGATACCCTGAATTACGAATTGAGCTTACGAGTTGAGGGTAGTGACGTTATTAGTAGTGGAGTCACCCCTTCAGCCTTAGAAGGTACAACTATTAATGTTAATGGTGCTAACAGCACTCACATCTTGGTTTCTGATGCCATTCCTAAGGATACAGAATTAGCAGCAGCACCTACTAACGTTCCTAGCGGATGGGAAGCAGTATATACTACCGATTCTACTGATACTAATGCTGCTGGTTATAAGGATGCCAATGAAGCGAGTTGGAAAAAATTCCCCTTACAAGCACCCGACACCCTAAGTGATATAACCCGTGTTGGTTTTATTAAGACTTCTGGTACTGTTAACACCAGTACAACTGTTCCTGGCTTTGAAATTCAATTAAAGGTAACAGATGATGTAAATGGTGATGGTATTGTAAATGTTGCTAACATTGCTCAAGTATTTGGTGCGAGCGGTCCTAACCCTGTTTACGATGAATCTGGTGACCAAACTCCCAGTAATTACAACGATACGACTAAAACCTTCCCAGGTACTGATAATGATAGTGATGGTCTACCTGATGAACTGCTTCCAGACGCTGTGGAGGATGGTTATATAGAGGATCCAGATACTCTTCCAGACGCAGACAAAGATACTGGTAACAACAACGAAGGTGATGGTACTGATGGTGATGGTGAAGCAAACTTCTTCCAGATTACAACCCCAGCAGATACATCTGTATTAAACGGTCCTGTTGGCGAACCAGCAGCAGAGTCTAATGGTGATAATAATAAAGACTTCACTAACAAGTCTGCATTAATTCCAGCAGGTACTACACCTAATTCACAAATCGATTCAGATGGTGTTGACTTTACAAATACCATTCAAAACACTGGTACTGCTAATGCTGACATTTCTCTGTTACCTACACCACCAGCTACTGTGACTGAGTTACCTAATGAGACTTTAGTCACAATTACTGCACCTAATGGTGGAAGCGCAACCTATGAATACAATGGGGCTACATTTGACTTCATCTCAGCTTCAGGTACTGATCCCGATGGAAATCCAATTAGTGCAACCAACCCAGTCCGGATTGATGATGTAGCACCTGGCGTTACTGCTACCTACTCTGTGGAAGTTGACTTACCACAGGCCCCACTTTCCACTGACATTGACAGAGGTTTCCCTGTACCAATCACTGCTTTTGTCGATGGTAGTGGTGCGGATGGAACACCAGACGGAGAAATTGATGGTGATGAGGCTCAAAACATTACCATTGACCAAGTATACAATGGTTACTTGAAGCTGACTAAAGAATCTGCAATTGTACCAACTGATGGTTCTCAGCCAGTATATGATGCTAGCGCGAAGACACCTGCTCCTGGTGATAAGATTGCTTACAGGATTACAGCTAGGAACATTTCCGAACCACAAACTGGTACAGGTAACGTAATTCTGAGAGCTCAAAACACAACCATAACTGAGGATGGTACTACTTATGATGCAGCCACAAATCCAAATGGTAATAACTGGGCATTAGATAACGATGAGAACAACTTTATGGATACCACCCACGTTGATAGTACTATCGATACTGATGGTGGAGCTGTGGAACTCTACACTGGTGAAAATAGCAAAACTATCAGTGAAGAAGAACCTCTGATTACCATGTATGTGGTGAAATATGAAGGCGATCCAGATGATCCAAACTTAACAATTTTCCCAGGACAGCAAAAAGTATTTATCTTCCAGCGCCAAGTTGAAAATAACACTCCGTAGTAAGTCAGTGTTATAACCCAATAGTTAGGGACATCTCTGATAATGAGATGTCCCCTACTCAATATCGGATTCCATTAATTGCAAACATTCAAGTCGTTACATAAGGTGATTTCCATGAAACGTGTTTCCATTGCAAGCTTAAGTGCTGTAGCATTAGTTGCTAGTGTTGCCTTTGCTACTCAAATCCCCGTTGTTGCTAATTTCTTACCCGGTGGTTCTGCGATCGCCCAAAATGCTAAAAAAGGTTTCGTCCAGTTACGTCTAGATGCGGCGAAGCAACTAATTACTAAAGATGCTCAAGGAAAGCAAAAGGTAACTTGGACAGCATTAGAAGGTCGAGCTACCGTTAAACCTGGGGATATACTACGCTATACAGTTAGTGGTTCTAACAATGGCGAGAAAGCCGTTAAGGGTCTTGTTGTCAATCAACCAATTCCTCAGGGAATGAAGTATGTATTGAAATCTGCTACTGTGAATGTTAACAAAGGTGCAAAAATCACCTACAGTATTGATCAAGGTAAGACCTTTGTAGAAACCCCCACTATCAAACTTAGGCAAGAAGACGGTACATTTAAAACAGTTGCTGCACCAGCAGAACAATATACTAACATCCGTTGGAACTTTGGTGAATCCGTTGCTGCGAAGAGCACAGTTAGAGGTATATACCAGCTACAAGTACGCTAAAACTTGTTTTAATTTTTACTTGTGTAGAGTATGGGGTGGACAATACCAATCCAATGGGTAACAGATCCCCGACTTCTTAAAGAAGTCGGGGATCTAAACACCTCCAACCCATCAAACTAATAGTGCTTTATTCGGTTGTTCTAGAAAATTTTCTATATAGGGTGTAATATTTTTACCGCAGAAAAATAGCACGGTTCTGGATGCAGTCATAAATAGAGAGCTTGCAAGGCCATATCTCTAGCTGCAATTCCACGAACCGTAAAGTCTTAGTAGGAGAAAAACCGTGCTTCGTCCAAGTTCGCACAACCAAATTCATTTTGGTAGGGGCTGGTTAAAGCGGTTTGCTGCAACTCTGGCGGTAGGGGGTTTCTTACACAGTCCCATATCTGCTTTTGCTCAAGTTACTACTTCAACTACAACCAAATCCTTTGTTAACCAAGCTTCCTATACTTATACAGATCCTTCTAATAATCATAGTTTCACATCTAGCTCTGGTCAGTTAACTGCTAATCCTCAAGACAATACTCAATCCTTGATTGACCCCTTAGGACAAATTTTAGGTTGTAATGGGCAACTGCTACCGGATTATCAGGGTTTTACCGTTGCTCTTTACGATCCAGATCCCAATGATGCCACAGGAACCCAATTAGGAAATTTAACTTCCCTAACACCTACCGAGGTTCCCGATATTCCTAATAATGGTGTGTCTTTGGGTATTAGCCCCAATACCACTAATATTAATCCCTTCCCCCTAACTAACGCAGACCAAGGTTTTTATAACTTTTTATTCGATACTAATAAGGGACAAACAGATATAGGTAGAACATATGTTTTAGTGGTTAATCCCCCTGCTAATTCCATCTATACCCAGCGACGAATCAAGCTGGAAATTACCAGTAATACTAATGATATTCTCCAGTATACCGCTACTTCCATAGATGGTACCCCCATTAGTCTCCAAGGTGACACCCAACTTAGTGACCAGGTATCGGTAGCTGATGCGGAACAAATTGGGTTATCTTTAATACCATTGAATTTAGATATGGGGTTGTGCCAAGCCGATCAATTGCGGATTACTAAAACAAGCGATCGCGCCACGGCTCAACCGGGAGATACTGTGATTTATCGCCTCTCTCTGAGGAATCAAGGGGATGCAGGTTTAGATAATGTGGTTGTTACCGATACTTTGCCCATAGGTTTTAAGTTTTTACCCGAATCTGTTGGGGGTGCGATCGATGAAGATTCTGTCAGTATAACCACAGAAGCTAATGGAAGACAAGTAACTTTTAGAACTTCATCAATTTTGTCAGTAGGAAAAACCCTCAATATTGTTTATGCTGCTCAATTAACTCCCGATGCGGTGCGGGGTTCTGGTCAAAATACGGCAATTGTCAATGCTCAACGTACCGACAATGATTTTGCAGTGCAAGATGGACCTGCAATCCATTTAATGAGAATCCGAGCGGGAATTCTCTCTGACTACGGGACAATTATTGGCCGCGTGTTTGTAGATAAAAATTTTGATGGCGAACAACAAAAAGGTGAGCCTGGAGTTCCTAATGCTGTGATTTTTCTCGAAAATGGCACACGTGTAACTACTGATGCAAATGGTCTTTTTTCTGTAGCTAATGTGCTGCCCGGTGCCCACGTAGGGGTTCTCGATCTCAGCAGCTTACCTGGTTATAGTCTTGCTCCTAATACCCGTTTCCGCGAACGTAATAGCCAATCTCGCCTAGTACGCTTAGAGCCTGGTGGTTTGGTACGGATGAACTTTGCAGTCACTCCTGCTTTCAAGGAGGAGGGAAAGAAGTGAAATCAAGACTGAACTATGCATATTATCTAAAATTTATGGTAACTATGGCTGGAGCCGCAAGTGTAATTTTGTCCCCAGCTAAGGTTCAAGCAGAAACAATGGAAAATGTGGAGGGTGAAACCAAAACTAATCCAGTTAAATCTAAATCAACTTCCCAGTTAATTCGCTCATTAAAAAGTTGGCAAACCAAGAAACAGGGAAATACTGTATCTACCCCAAGTGTATTATCACAAGCAACTGAAATTCAACCAGAGTTAGCACCAAAAACAACCCCAGCAAAGCCCGAATTAACCACAAAAAAAGTTACTCCCTCCATTACACCAGAAATAGCCGCAGATAAACCCGAATTAACCACAAAAAAAGTTACTCCCTCCATTACACCAGAAATAGCCGCAGATAAACCCGAATTAACTACAAAAAAAGTTACTCCCTCCATTACACCAGAAACAGCAGCAGATAAACCCGAATTAACCACAAAAACAGTTAATCCCTCCATTACACCAGAAACAGCCGCAGATAAACCCGAATTAACCCCAACAACAACTAGTTCTACCCCAACTGCACCCAAAGTTACTACATTTACTGGTATAAAAATATTATCTCCAACACCGGAGGATATACTAAACGATCGCACAACTACGGTAATTTTACAATTTCCCGAGAACCAGGAAACTGAATTGCGGGTAAATGGTAAATTAGTAGAAAAATCTTTAATTGGTCGTACATCTACGGATTCTAAGACTAACTTAGTCACCCAGACATGGTATGGTGTCTCCCTCCAACCAGGGGAAAATATCATTGCTGCTCAATTGGTAGGCTCTACATCACCTCCAACAACGGTAAAGGTAATGGTTAGTGGTGCTGCGGCTAAAATGAAGTTGGGGACTGTAGAATCTAGGATTCCTGCTGATGGACGTTCCACGGCAACGATAAAAGGACAATTGCTGGATAAAAATGGCAATATCTCTAATTGGAAGACAATTGTCACTTTAACAGCCACGGATGGAGAGTTTGTCGGTGTAGACTTTAAACCGGATACACCAGGATTTCAGGTAGAAGCCCAAGGGGGACAATTTGTTGCTACTTTCAAATCTGGTTTAAAAGCCAAAACTGTCACCATTCAAGCCAAAACTATTAATTTAGAGGCTTTTACCCAACTGCAATTAACCACTGCATTACGTCCTAGTATTGTCACTGGGGTGGTGGATTTACGTTTAGGCGCTAGAGGTACGGACTTTTTCAGCAGTTTCCGGGATTTTGTACCTCCAGATGGGGATAATAGTACCCAACTCGATTTTCGTTCTGCTGTATTTGCCACTGGAGCCATTGGTGAATGGTTATTCACTGGAGCCTATGATAGCAGTCGCACCCTCAATCAAGATGAGAGTAATAATGGACGACTGAATAGAAATTTGCAGTTTGGGGAGAAAACCTATCCTGTATATGGGGATAGTTCCAAAGTCGAGGCTGTGGCATCTTCCTTAGATAGTTTATATGTGCGTTTAGAGCGATCGCCAAAAATTTCCGGAGCCGAGCCTGACTATTTCATGTGGGGTAGCTATAATACCCACGAGTTTGCTCGCTCTTCCCAACAATTTACTGCTACGACTCGCCAACTCCAAGGTTTTAAAACTAACTATAACTTTGGCAACTTACAAGTTACGGGTTTTTACGGTAATAATGTCAAAGGATTTCAACGGGATACCATTGCTCCTGATGGTACAAGTGGTTATTATTTCCTTTCCCAAAGATTGGTGATACCAGGTAGTGAAAATGTCTCCATTGAATTAGAAGAACTTAACCGTCCTGGTACAGTCATAAAACGCGATCGGTTAAGCCGGGGTGCAGACTATGATATTGATTACGATCGCGGAACTATATTATTTAGAGAACCCATCTTACGCACAGCCGTAGGTGAAAATGGGGAAGTATTGGTCAGACGGATTATTGTCACCTATCAACATGAAAGTGATAGCAGTGACAGCAACATTTTTGGTGGACGTTTGCAATATAATTTGGCTCGGGGATTAAAACAGGAAAGTTGGTTAGGTACAACTTATATCAAGGAAAATCAGGGTACCCATGACTTTGAACTGTATGGTGCAGATGCACTCATTTCCCTGGGTTCTGGAAGAAAATTAATTGCAGAATATGCTCGTTCTACTAATAATTCTGATACCGATGGCAAAGTAACAGGTTCTGCTGTGCGATTGGAGGCTCAAGGAGAAATTGTTAAAGGTATTCAAGGACGGGCTTATTATCGTACCACCGATCCGGGTTTTTCCAATAATGCAACTACCAGTTTTGTTGCTGGCCAAACTCGCTATGGAACACAGATTACAGGAAAAATTTCCCGTAATACTACCTTAAAAGCGCAATATGACCATGAAACAAACTTCGGGGTTGCACCGGAACCTTTAGACGACTTGGAAGATTCCACCACAGATACCAATGCTGGGGATCCACTGGACAATTCCCTGACGACAATTTCTGCTGGTATTAAGCAGCGTATTGGTAAAGCAACTTTGGATGTAGATTGGTTACATCGCGATCGCCAAGATAAAATAGCCAATACAAGGACTAAATCTGACCAATTGCGATCGCGGCTTTCCTTCCCCATCGCCAAAAAGCTCACCTTCCAAGCCCAAAATGAACTCACCCTATCTTCTGATGTTGATACTGTCTATTCCGATCGCATCGCTTTGGGTCTAAACTGGGCTTTAATGCCCGGTATTAATCTTAGCCTCACCCAACAATTTTACACTCGCGGTCAATACGCTGGTGATTCAATTACTAATCTGAGTCTCAATGGGGAACATAAACTAGGTAGAGATACTACCCTCACCGGACGTTACTCCATTGCTGGTGGAGTCAATAGCATGAGTGGTGAAGGTGCGGTGGGTTTAAAACATAAATGGACTATTGCTTCTGGTTTGCGGATGAACCTAGCCTACGAACGCATAGTAGGGAACCTATTCGGTAATAATGCCACAGGGGTACAATTTGCCCAACCCTTTGCTAACGGTCAAACAGCTTCTTCCGTGGGAGTGGGTAGTGGTGATAGTTACAGCATTGGTTTAGAATACACTGATAATCCTAAACTTAAAGCCAGTGCTCGTTACGAACATAAGACATCTTCCAGTGGTTCCAATACCTCATTATCTGCATCTGTCAACGGTAAAATTTCTCCCGCACTCACCGCATTATTACGGTATCAACGGTCAGGTTCTAGCAATCAAACATTAGAAGGATTGGACGATACAGTTGACCTAAAACTGGGTTTAGCTTACCGCGACCCGAAAAACGATAAATTTAACGCCCTATTACGCTATGAATATCGGAAAAATCCCTCCACAACCCCCGACACAACCTTGTTCGACAGTGGTACGGGTTCCGAAGATCATACCTTTGCTTTAGAAACTATCTATGCTCCTAACTGGAGATGGGAATTCTACGGTAAATATGCTCTGCGTAACAGCACATCCTACCTGGCAGATAATTTTGTTAGTAGCAGCACTACCAATTTAGCCCAACTGCGAGCCACCTATCGACTAGGACGTAGTATAGACTTAGTGGGAGAAGCCCGGTGGATTAATCAGAATAACGAATATACGGAAACAGGTTTGGTTGCAGAGGTTGGTTACTATCTGACTCCTAACGTGCGACTAGCTGCTGGTTATACATTGGGAAATGTGGATGACCGGGATTTCTCCGGAAGCAGATCCGCAGGGGGACCTTATCTAGCCCTAACCTTCAAACTCAACGAATTATTTAACGGCTTTGGATTACAAAAAGTGACCCCAGTCCAGCAACAAGAATCTAAAGTCAAATCTTGGAGACGGAGGACAATATGGTAAGGATACATAAACAGCTCATCCAACACCCCAAAGAATACAGACAATTCCTTTGCGCCTCTGCGTCTACCCTGCGGGAAGCCACTCCGTGTCTAATGCGTGAGACTCTTTTAATTCTATTATTAGCGGCTATACCCGTCCAACCCTCCATTGCTCAAACCCTTGGCTTAAGAGTAGTAGTTAACAGCAACCAAGATACAGTCCAACCGGATGATAATCTTACGTTACGAGAAGCCATTGAAATTGTCAACGGTACATTACCCCTAGATAAATTAAGCACAACAGAAAAAGCCCAAATCTTGCCAGGGAAGCAACCACAGATAGAGTTTAACTTACCCGGGGGACAAACTGCGATCGCTCTGCAAAATCTGTTACCACCCCTAACAACTCCCGGCTTGATAATTGATGGTACAACCCAACCAGGATATGACATCAAAAAATCCGCAACAGCAGAAATTGCCATTCCCATCCCTGTAGTATCAATTACCGTCGCAAAAAACCGGGATGTCTTCCGTGGCTTAACTGTAGTTGCTGACAATATCACCATTCGTGGTTTGAGTTTATATGGCTTTACCAAACCCCATGGCGCAACAGAAACTATCCCTCCTGGAGATATTATCATTGCCTCCTTAAAAAATTTAGGGGAACAGAGAATAGGGAACAAGAACCGGGAGGAAGATGCTCCCAGAAATGTAGTTATAGAAAAAAATTTTTTAGGTATTCTCCCGGATGAAACTATACCCAAAAAGACCTCGGCATTTGGAGTGTCTGTGTTTAACGCAATTGGTACAATCATCCAACATAATCGCATTTCCTATCATGATGGTAGTGGTATTATTACCGGCATTAACGGTGAAAAAATGCAGGTGCAAAACAATATTATTGTCGGTAATGGTATCGCTGGGATGCCTGACGCTATTAGATTAGATGGTAAAATTAATCACACTCAAATTACCTCAAACTTGATTTGCGGTAATGATGGTAGTGGAATATACTTGTTTAAACCAGAAGGTGCGGTAAAAATACAAAACAACCAAATTAAGTTTAACGGACGCAGACTACGCAGAGCTGCTGTTTACCTCATGGGTAACGATCATCGAGTACTGAATAACCAAATTAGCAATCAAACGGGTTCTGGGGTGGTGGTTACATCCTATCCCCGTAGCCGTCGCAACTTAATCCAAGGGAATCGTTTCTCTAACTTAGAAGGGTTGAGTATTGACCTAAATACCAGACACCATACAGGGGTGCAAGACTTCCAACGGGGTGATGGTCCCAACCCACCGCGTAATTCTGGTAATCGTCGCCGAGATACGGGTAATGGGGCAATTAATACACCAAAATTTTTCAGCCGCGAATTTTTACTGATTAACGGCGAGGTGGGTATTGATGGTCAAGCTGACCCTGGTACGGAAATTGACATCTACCGCGTTATCCATAACCCAGAAAAACAAATCGATTTATATCCAAGATATTCTCCTTTAGGGGAAATTGTTGCCAAAGTGAAAACCGATGAAAAAGGTAAATTTAGCGCCACCTTAGACAATATTAAACCAGGAGAACAATTGAGTGCGATCGCATCTGATCCCCGTTATGGAACATCAGAGCCATCTGCCAACATTTTAGTAAAATTACCAGGTTCAACACCGGAAAAACAAATAAATACAACAGCAGATATACTTAGATGTACTACTCCTATTCCTCCTGTAACCGCAGTCACCCCACCACCCCTACCACCGCCAAGCATTTCTCTGAGTGTACCCCGTAATATTCATTTTGCCTTGGACAAAGACAGTATTAGTCCTGAAAGTGCAGTAGTCCTGGATAAGATTGCTGGGGTGTTACGGAAATATCCCACAATCGTAATTGAGTTACAGGGTCACACCGATTCTCGCGCTAGTATTACTTATAATCAAAATTTGGCCTTGAGAAGGGCGAGAAATACGAGAAATTATTTAATACAAACAGGCATTGCACCAGAAAGGATGACAATTCGTTCTTTTGGAGAACGCCAACTATTAACAGAGGAAAATAATCGGGTTGATTATGCTCGTAATCGGCGGGTAGAGGTGATTTTCCAGGATATTAGGGGTGTAGATATTGTGTTTGAAAGCCAGGAAGAAGACTTAAAGATAGAACCTTAAATCTTGCTTACTAGAGAGGTTACATCACAACGTCTTTAGGCGTTGCTGAATAAAGGGATGAATTATGAACCACAAAGGCGCAAAGAGTACGAAGAATTAAGTTTAATTATAAACAGAGAAAATAAAATCATCCCGCAATTATGCAACGCCCATCTTTATACAATTAGGACTTACGTAATCAGCATATTTTTTGTGTAGGGTATGCAAACCTACACAAAATGTTTGAACGTAGCAATGGGACTTATAGCGCCACACACCAATCAACGATTGTAGCACGCAGCTTTAGTCCTGATAATACTGAAAATATTAATTTGATTAAACATAATTTACAGCCTTATAGATTAGTAATGAATATTAATCAGAAGTTTTTATATGCCATAAAATACAACAACCGTTGCAAAAGATTTATAACTAACATTTTTTTGAGTAGTTTTCCCATATTCCTAGGAATTAATTTATTATTTTCTCTCAAAGCAAATGCAACTGCAAACATAACAATTCAGCCAATTTCTTGGCATATTATTGGTTTAGACAGTAACAAAGTAACTGATGGTCCAGATACTTTCAACATTGGTGCTAGGGTTTGTAATGTCGGGACATCAGACGCAACCAATGTACAAGCAAGATTTGTCTTTGATAACAGTAATCAATATATTAATTTAACTGGTAGTGATACCCTCACATTAGATTCTTTACCTGCGGGAGCAACCTCCCATCCTCCGGGAAATACAGGAGCTGTTCCTAATAATTGTCGAGACTTTTATTTTAATGTAGTTGTTACCCGTAATCGGCAAGCTTATGATGAAAGCAGGCTTTACCGTATCGAGGCGACTGCTGATGGTTTGGGAACTGTTAGTACTCCAAGCAATCGTGAATTATATGTAGAAAAACTTGTTTCTCAAAATCGTAACTCTGTACTTAGTTTTGATGGTCCTACGGTAGTTGAACAAGGGAAAACTTATACTTATACTGTTTCAGGTGAAACTGCACCAGGTGGTTACGAGCAACTTGTTTTTGCTACTAACTTTCCCAATACATTCTTCGAGATTTTATCTGTTAATACTACTTACACTACACCATCTGGAACTACTAATAATGCCAACTATGGTGATGGTTGTGGTTGGGACCCTGATATTGGGCAAACAGCACCAAAGGGAACATATCGTAGTTGTATAGGACCAGTCAATTATGGTACTGATGGTAAAGTTGGTGGTGATTTTACGACAACCTACCAAGTAAAAATTATTGGTACAGGATCTGCAAGTGTTACTAACCTAGTTTATGACTTTTCTGGTAGTAGTTATCACTATAACTCTGATTATGGTACAGGTGTTAATACAAAAGTTGTCACTGCGGTTGAAGCGACTTCTCCCGATTTAACAATAAGTAAAACCGATGGTAACACCGACTTCAATGCTGGTTCTACCGGAAGCTACAGCTTCACAGTCAACAACACAGGTAATGCCGATACGGACGGTAC
>JAAUYD010039085.1_pt1 | contig 14585 bp, 9 predicted proteins | sample 7278101 | NCBI WGS metagenome assembly JAAUYD01 (sample SAMN14350128, study PRJNA611818) | marine sediment metagenome | isolation source: surface marine sediment (0.6m) | place: French Polynesia: Moorea | collected 2018-08
CGGAGAGATGGCCGAGTCGGCTGAAGGCGCTCGCCTGCTAAGCGAGTGTGGGGGGAAACTTCCACCGAGGGTTCGAATCCCTCTCTCTCCGCCACCCATATGCAAAAGCCACTTTGGGGCCCGCCCCAAAGTGGCTTTTCTATTACACCGATCGATACGCGCGGACTCAGGGTTGCTGCGCCTTCATGTCGAAGGTCTCGTCAAAAATGGTGACCAGCTGAAGGGTTTGCTGACTAATCTTGAGGCAGTCGTTGTTGATCCCGTAAAACAGAATGCTCAGGCGCGTTTTGGACAAGCCATTGCGGATACGGGCGATCTGTTCGGTGTCAATTGTCTCCAAGAGCTGCTTCAACGCAACGTAGTGTGCTGCGATGCGGCGGTAATCGAACACTTCACGCCGCTCCAGGACCCGGGTCGTGTCCGTTAGGAGGTTCTCCACGCAGGTGCGCACACGCTGAAGCGCCTTGCGCTGCTCCGGCAGCAGCCCGGCATGCTGATTGGAGGTATGCACATGGCAGCGCAGGATCATGTCGCGCATGCTTTCGGCGATCTCCTGGAGGGCATACACCACATAGGCATACTTGCCGGCGTGATTGGCCTCCTCCTGCCCGAGCAGGCGCAACGTTTTGAATATATTGGCGACGATGATGTTGGACCAGGTCTGCAGCCGGTTGGTCTCACCGCGCAATTGTTTGAGCTGCCTGCGGTTCTCGGTAAGAATGCCGTCAAAGCAGGTGCTCAAGTTGTGGCGAACCACCGCCAGATAGCGCCCGCTGGCCTCGAAGCAGCCGCGGATGGCCACATCGGCGTCGGACACGCGTTTGAGATCCAAGACCTCCATCTCCTGGGCCGCTTTTTCGCGCCGTCCGTGAATGCGAAAGTTGCGCAGCACGACGAATGCCACCAGGATCAACAGAACGGCGATGGCAATCCCCTTAAAATAGTAGAGGGCGAAGGCGAAGGTCAGGGCTACCGAGAAGGCCATCAGGGCGGTGAAGAACCAGCCGCCGATGACGGTGAGGACCCCGGTGACCCGGTACACCGCGCTTTCCAACCCCCAGGCCCGATCCGCCAGACTGGTTCCCATGGCGACCATGAAGGTGACATAGGTGGTGGAGAGGGGCAGTTTCATGCTGGTGGCCCAGGCGACCAAGGCGCTTGCCACCATGAGATTGACGCTGGCGCGCAGCAGATCGAACTCCGGGGTGCTGCCATCATAGCCCGGCGCCGGCTGGTAGCCTTGCGGATCCAGGCGCTGATGGGCCCACCGCCGCAGCGGTGCCGGGAAGATCACCCGCACTCCCTCTAAGATGCCCACCATCATGCGGACCACGATACGGGAGAGTTGGGAAGAGTCGAAGCGTTCCAGTCCCTCCCCCTGGCGGCCCAGGTTCACCTCGGTACGGGTGACCGTGCGCGCTTTGCGCGATACCCACAAGGTCCCCACCATGATGAGTCCCGCCCCCAATAAGAAAAAGGTGTTGGTTTGAACGGACTTGGCCAGGCCGTCCATGGTGAGGGTCAAGGGCGCACTGCTGGTCTGGGCGAGGGCGTAGGCGCTGAAGCTGGCCAAGGGAACGCCCACAAAATTGACCAGATCGTTGGCGGCAAAGGCCATGGCCAAAGCGAAAGTGCCCGCCAGAACGACGGGTTTGAGGATATTGACGCGGGTAAACAGCTGCAGCACTTGGAAGAGCAGACTGAAGCCGACGAAACCGATGGTCATGATGGTCCAGGTGTGGCTCCGGATCCAGGCCACCACTTCGGGTGTCATGAAGGAGGCCCCCTTGGAGCCTTTGATCAGAATGAAATACGTGATCATGGTGAGCGCCAAGCCGCCCCACAGGCCGCCGTAGCGCCTCAACCGCCTCTGGTAGTCGAAGGTGAAGAGCAGGCGGGTGGCGAATTGGGCAAGCGCCCCGCAGCAGAAGGCGATCCCCACCGAGAGGAGGATTCCCGAAATGATGGCCAGCGCCTTGGCGGAATTGATGTACTGCCCCAAGGCCCAGAGGCCCTCGCCGTTCAGGGTGATCTTGGCCAAAGACACCGCGATGGCCGCCCCCAGCAATTCAAACACGATGGAGACCGTCGTCGAGGTGGGCAGCCCGAAGGTGTTGAAAAAATCCAACAGCAGGACATCGGTGATCATGACGGCCATAAAAATAGTGAGCAGTTCCGGCATGAGAAAGAGGTGGGGATGAAAAATGCCCTTGCGGGCAACCTCCATCATACCGCTGGAGAAGGTCACACCGGCCAGGATGCCGAGGCTGGCGATAATCATGATGGTGCGTCGAGGGGCGACCCGGGAACCCACCGAAGAGTTTAGAAAATTGACGGCATCGTTGCTGACACCCACCATCAGGTCCATGATGGCCATGATAAACAGGATACCGACGGCGAACAGATACAATTGCATAACAACCTCGACCTCATGAGAAATGGTGCCGGAGCCTCGGCGGAACATCGACCATTGACGTTGGAGCAACCGCAGAAGGAGCATTTTCGGCTGCGCCAAACTAATCGCCAAATGTTAGAGAATTGTTAGCGCAAATGCAATTGTTAGAAAATGATGAGGCGAATTAAAAATCGGCGGCGGGACGGGAGCGCTGGCCCGGCTGAGGGCATGCCGGCGGTTATGGGTGAGAGCGGGTCGGGGCGCTGATGCACCATATTATTTGGTGCGGTCCTGAAGGGCGTCCAGTGCTTCCTTGGTGGCCAGATATTTTTCGGTGGTCACCCGCAGGCGCTGCGCCAGTGCCTCAGCGAAGCCCCGATAGAGCGTATAGCGGAACGCGTAGCGGTTGTTGGTGGGCAGGCGGTCAATGTGGGCCAAGTTGATGCGAAGGCAGCTCACCGCCGTCACCGCCTGGACAGAGGCGGAGCGCATCCCGTAGTCGATGACGCCCATCTCGCCGAACAGGTCGCCGATGCGCTGGAGGCTGGCCATTTCACGACCCCGTTTGACGATGCGGACCTTACCGGATAGAAGATAGTAGATCCAGCCCCCATAACTGCCCTCGGCAATAATGGTGTCCCCAGGATCGAACGCGTCGATCCGGCTGATGCGGGCCAGGTCTTGAAGGGCGTCGTCGGCCAGCAGATCCAGGGCCGGCATACGCCGCAGCGTCTCGGCAATCAGTGCTTCGCTATGGTTCGATTTACCAGCAGTGTCTTCCGCCATTCCGCGCGCCCCTCTGACGGCAGGATTCAACGATAGAATTCGTTAACATAACACCAGCTTTGGGGGTTGATCAACCGCACATAATGCGCTTGACAAAGAATCCCATCCCTAATAGGTATGGTCTCTTGAACCCCTCTCGGAACACACATCTGCCGAACGCAGGGTCGCGTCGCAGATACGATCATAAAAATCATGAAAGGAGACGGAAACACATGTCAAATCTGATCCCCCCCCATGGCGGCAAAGGGCTCACCATCTGCTTGCTGGAAGGCGCCGAGCGTGAGGCAGAACTGAAAAAGGCCGAAGGCCTCAAGAAGGTGACCATTTCGCCGCGTGTCAAAGGTGACCTGATCATGATCGGCAACGGTGGCTTCAGCCCCCTGACCGGTTTCATGACCAAGGCCGACTGGAAAGGTGTCTGCGAGAGTTTCCTGACGGCCGATGGCACCTTCTGGCCGGTGCCGGTGTGCCTCGACGTGGATCAGGCCGATGCCGAAGCCATCGCCGATGGCGACGAGATCGCCCTCTACGATCCGGAAAACGACGAGATCATGGCCACGATGAAGGTCACCGAGAAGTTCGCTCTCAGCGTCGAGGACAAGAAGTGGGAATGCGAGAAAGTCTTCATGGGCGAAGGCACCCCCACGGCGGAAGAGTTCTGGAAGATCGCCGAAGAGGATCATCCTGGTGTACAGATGGTCATGGGGCAGAAGGATGTCAACCTGGCCGGCCCGGTCAAGGTGCTGAGCGAGGGCGAGTATCCCACCGAGTTCGCCGATGTGTATCATCGTCCTGCTGAATCCCGTCAGCTGTTCGAGGAGCGCGGGTGGAGCGAAGTGGCTGCCCTGCAGCTGCGCAACCCCATGCACCGCTCCCACGAATACCTCTGCAAGATCGCCGTTGAGGTCTGCGACGGCGTCTACATTCACTCGCTGGTGGGCAATCTCAAACCCGGCGATATCCCAGCCGATGTGCGCGTCAAATGCATCGACGCCCTGGTGAAACACTACTTCGTCGAGAAAAACGTCATCCAAGGCGGCTATCCCCTGGATATGCGCTATGCCGGTCCGCGCGAAGGCCTCCTGCACGCCGTCTTCCGTCAGAACTATGGCTGCTCCAAGATGATCATCGGCCGCGACCACGCCGGCGTGGGCGACTTCTACGGCATGTTCGAAGCCCAGACCATCTTCGACAAGATCCCCAGCCCCGAGGGCGGTAAGGGTCTCCTCTGCCAGCCCCTGAAGATCGACTGGACCTTCTACTGCTACAAGTGCGACGGCATGGCCTCCCTGAGAACCTGCCCCCACGAGAAAGAGGACCGTGTTCTGCTCTCCGGCACCATGTTGCGCAAAATGCTGTCCGAGGGCGGTGAACTGCCCGACCACTTCGGCCGTGACGAGGTTGTCGCTATCCTGCGCGAGTACTACGAGGGCCTCACCGACAAGGTCGAGATCAAGACCCACAAGGCGGCCACCGGTAACTAGGCCACAGGGGATAAATACCCAGACAGCCTGAAGCAAGTTCCTAAAAGGGCGTCCCGCAGTTTACGCGGGGCGCCTTTTTCATTTGCGCGAGAGGCCAAGGCCGCAACACCATTCGAAACGCTGGACGGACCATTTTGGTTCAGCTGAAGTATGAGCGCGTAGAGCGCGCTTCGGCCGATTAGACAACACGGCGATTTAACCGCACAAAATAAAAGGAGCCGTCCCAGGGGACGGCTCCTTTTTTACTTTTCAATCAGCGTAGAGGCTTGCGGCAGCCTGGGCAATTACTTTCGTCCGCTATACTCCTGATAGGTCATGGCCACGGTGCGGTAGACGATATGGGCCAGTTTGGAAAACGGCGTGTAGGCGAAGAGGGCCCACACGAAAATGATATGGATCCAGTAGACGATGGCCATCAAACCGAAGGCCCCGCCCAAGCGCAGCAGCTGGGTCAGCATGCCGGTGATGCCCAGGGCCAGCACCATGCCCACCAGGTACCAGTCCCAGTAGGTGGTGGCCTCGTCGCCCATCCGCTTTTTCATCAAAATCAATCCGCCGATGATCAGGGCCAGGCCGCCCAGATTGCCCAGCCATTTGACCGGGTTGATCTGACGATACGGGCCTTCGATGTGGAAGATCCACTCGGCGACGAAAAAGCTGCCCGTCACGATGAAGAGGGCGATGAAGCCGAAGAGCACCATCATGTGGGGGGTGGCCCGGTCGGCATTGTCGGTGCACTCATTGAACTTGTCGTGCTTGAGAATCGTCGGTACGGTTTTGATCAGCGCCTGCACAAAGCCGGCGGGGTCGATGGTGGTCTTGTCCGTTTTGCCCTCTGCCACGGCATTTTCATGGATGGCCGAGATGAAGCGTTTGAGCCCCAGGGCGAATACGGCGATGGCGCCGGTGAAGGTGGGAATCATGATGATGTCCACCAGGTAGTTGTTGATGTAGCTGTGGCCCCAGAGGTGGTCGCCGGTGGGGGCGAAGTTGAGCCAGTTGATCCCCACCATCTTGAGCAGCAGTCCCACCACCAGGAAGATCACCGCCGGGATGGCCAGCAGAATGGGCAGCTTCTTGGGGTCGCTGACCATCTTGGCGAGGGCTTTGGGCGTGGCGTATTCCGCCACGGCGGCGGTCCGCAGTGCGGCCAGGACGTCTCCCGGTTTGGCCCCGCGGGGGCACTTGGTACTGCAGTCACCGCAGTTGTGGCACAGCCAGATGTCGCCGCTGTTGATCAGGCGGTCTTTGAGACCCCACGAGGCGGCTATCATCTCCTTGCGGGGATAGGGTTTGGTGTCCGGGCTGATGGGACAGGCCACGGCACAGGTGGCGCACTGGTAGCACTTCTTGACATCGGCGCCGCCCAGGCGGGAGACTTCCTCGATAAACCCAACATCTGGTTCGACAAGATATGAATCTGCCATGGATAATTCCTCCTAACTAGGCAAACAATGCTGTATGACAACCGGCCCAGGGCAGCGGCAGACCGCTGCCCTGGGTGAAAGATCCCGGGCGGTTTAGAAGCCCTTGAAGGGGTTGGGTCCCAGACCTTCGATCAAGTCCACGAAATCGTTTATGATCGTGGGGACCTTGTCGTATTCGTCGATGGCCACTTGGAACTGGGCCACGCGCTCCTCCTCCAAGGCCAGGCTTTGCAGGGCGTCGCCGATCTTCTTCATACGGATTTCGGCCAGTTCGCTGCCCTTGACGAAGTGACACTGGTAATCGTCGCCGTGCTTGCAACCCAGGAGGAAAACGCCGTCCATCCCCTGGGAGAGAGCGTCCTTGATCCAGATCACGTTCACCGACCCCAGGCAGCGGACCGGGATGAGGCGTACATCAGCGGAGTAGCTGAGCCGGTTCAGGCCGACGACGTCCAGGGCCGGATACGCGTCATTCTCGCACACCAATCCGAGGATCCGCAGGGGCGGCTCTTCGTAGTCGTCTTCGCTGGGCACCCCCACGGCTTTGACCATGGAGCCGATACTGTCAATATTGTAATCGGCGAAGCCGATGATGCGCTCGGGGCAAGCCCCCATGCAGGTGCCGCAGCGGCGGCAGCGATTGGGGTTGGGTTTGGGTGTCCCCTTCTCATCGTCGTCCAGGGCGCCGAAGGGGCACTCTTCGGTGCAACGTTTGCACTGGGTACATCTCTGGAAGAAGAAGTCGGGGAAGGTCAAATCACCCGACCGCGGATGCACGGAAACGCCGCGGCAGGCACACTCAATACTCTGGATCGCCTTGAGGGCGGCACCGCTGGCGTCTTCCATGGACTCTTCAACCGTCATGCTGCGACGGACCGCGCCGGCGGCATAGATGCCCGTCCGTTGGGTCTCGTAGGGAAAGCATATGAAATTGCTATCGCAATATCCCTTGAAGAGGTCGATGTCGCGGAAGGCCGGTCCCTGACGATAGGCCATATTGACCACCGGGTCGTCCACAGTCGCCGGCACCATACCAGCGCCGAGGACCACCAGGTCGGCCTTCACCTGGAGTTTTTCACCCAGGAGCGTGTTGGTGGCATCGACGACAAGGCCGTCGCCGTTCTTACCGACCTTGACCACCTGACCCTTGGACATGAAAATGCCCGGATCCTGCTGGAGGTTCTTGTAGAAAAGCTCAGACAGGCCGGGCGTCCGCATGTGCTGGTAGAAGATATAGGCCTTCCCGTCGCTGTAATCCTCGCGGACATACTTGGCCTGCTTGAGGGCCACCATGCTGGTCACCGCGCCGGCATATTCAAAATCGTCGTCGTTTTCATCTTTCCCCGGGCTCTGGACGAACACCACCGATTTGGCTTCCTTACCGTCCGAGGGTCGCATGAGCTTGCCCTTTTTGGCCAGCATCTCAAACTCGGCATTGGTAATGACGTCGGGCGAGTCGCCATATCCCAGGTGAGCGAAGGCGTCGCCCTCTGGCTTGGCCGGCTGCCAGCCGGCGGCCAGGATCACCGCCCCGTATTTCTCGCCGTCGGGATCGAATTGCAGGATATCCTCCCTGCCGGCATTGTACTCGAGGTACTTCTCGTGCTGCGCCTCCACGTCCAGCTCCTTGCCGTCCGCGTCCACCTTCATCTCTTCTGGCAGGGGATAGGGAACGTCGAAGGGAATCTTCTCGCCCGGCTTCTTAAGGGTCACGGTGAAATCGCCCGGTTCGCCAGCGATGCGGGCCACAACGGTCTCCGTCTTGATGCTGATCTTGCTGTCGGACTCGACCGCCGCGATCTTGTCGGCCACCATGGGCGGTGACAGATCGGTATAGGGCGCGGCGACGGGGAGTTGACTGCGCCAATTGTTGGCCTGGCCGCCGAGGACGGCTTCCTTCTCCACCAGGGTCACTTCGTAGCCGGCCGCGGCCGCGTCCAGGGCCGCCGACATGCCGGTCATACCGCCGCCGATCACCAAGATGCGGTTGGAGAAGGACTCCACCTCGTAGGCCTCGGGCAGCGTGATCTTCTCGACCCGCGCCATGCCCATCTTGATGTAGTCTTCGGCCATCATCTGGAGGCGATCGAAATGGACACCGTCATCCTTCTGCTCTTCGGTGACCACGGGATAGGCATCGCGCGGATGGGACCACACCACGCCTTCACGCAGGTTGACCCGATCGACCAGGCAGTTGTCGAAACGGAAGGTATCGAAATTCACCCGGCGGGAGCAGGCACCGATCACCAAGGTATTGGTGCCCTCGGTGATATCGCCCTTGAGTAGTTCGACGCCGGCGTTGCTACACAGAAAGGGGTGGGTTTTTACCGGCAGGCCTTCCTCTTTGGGCACACCACACAATGCATCGATATCCAATGCATCGCCAATGCCGCAACCCGTGCAGATATAGACACCATATTTCTTATCCATGGATTAACCTCCTACTTCCTCGCCAGGGTTTGAATCGCCTTGAGGGCCATACCGGTCGCGTTCTGATTGGACGATACCACGTCGGCCGGTTTGTTGGCGCAGCCTGCCGCGAACATGCCGCCCGTGTCGAAATCGTTGATGATGAAACCATCTTCCGTCATGGTCAGATCCGCCGACAGCTTGGCGTTGGCGGCCGTGGGCTGCATGCCGGTGGCGAGGACGACCATGTCGACGGTCTGGCGCACCTTCTCCCCGCTGACCGCATCCTCGGCCACGACGGTGACCTGACGGCTGGACGGATCTTCGCTGACCTCGGCGACCTTGCCCTTTACGAAGAAGACCTTCTCGTCCGCTTTGATCATGTTATAGAATTTCTCGTAGCGCTGCCCGGGCGCACGCATATCGATGTAGAAGATGTACACTTCGGCCTCGGGATACCGCTCGCGGATGTAGGTGGCCTGCTTGAGGGACGCCATGCAGCAGATGTAGGAACAATAGGGCAGGTGGTTCTCGTCGCGGGAACCGGCGCACTGGACGAAGGCCACGCTTTCCGGCGCCTTGTCGTCGCTGGGACGCAGGATCTGCCCCTTGGTGGGTCCGTTGGGCGCTGCCATGCGCTCGAGCATCATGTTGGTGACGATATTGTCGTACTGGCCGAACCCCAGGTTGTCGATGCGGGTGGCGTCGTAGGGCTCCCACCCCGTCGCCCAGACGATGCTGCCGACCTTGAGATCGAGGCTCTTCGGTTCCATCTCCAGATCGATGGCGTCGTATTCACAGGCCTCCTTGGCCTTGGTGGCGTCATCGGTGCCGATGATCTGAGGAGAGATCACATAGCGCGCCGGAAACGCCATCTCAAATGGCAGGTAGGCGCCCTTGCTGCGATCCATGCCGAAGTTGAACTCGTTGGAGATCTCCATGTCGCAGGCTTCGGCGCAGGCCCCACAGAGCGTGCAGTTCTCATTGACATAACGCGGGCTGACCTTCACGCTGACCGCATAATCACCGGGCGCACCGTCGACCTTCTCCACCTCGGCCTGGGTGAGCACCGTGATGCGGGGGTTGTCCTTGATGCGCCGGAAGTTGATCTCAAGGCCGCAGGTGGGGGGACAGAGCTTGGGAAAGTACTGATTCAGCTGCGCCACGCGCCCGCCCAGATACGGGTTCTTCTCGACAAGATACACTTCGTAGCCCACTTCGGCCGCTTCCAGCGCGGTGGTCAGGCCGGCGATGCCGCCGCCCACCACCATGATGCTTCCACTCACAGGGGCTGATTGGTCGTTTGTCATGCTATCCCTCCGTGCATAAACAGTTTCTGTACGAGGTGTTCAATATTCGGTGGTCACCAGCGAACTGCATTCAGGCGATACCCTTGTAAAGATGAAACCGGAACCTTGTACCTGGACGGGACCGCCGGCATCCGCAAATTCCAGCTACCAGGTTCGAGTTTCACGGTTGCACCGGAAGGCGCAGGCCCCGATCACCCTCAGCGGGTCGGGGAAAGGTGCGATGGCGCGCGCACCTGGCTTTCCGTGCCACCAAAAAGGATATCGCCTGAGACGAAAGTGGCTGATGACGATAGGACATCAAGTGGGACGCCCGCGGCCGAGCCGTCTCAGCGGGCCGCTGAAGACCGCATATCGACGGCATTTGAAGCCTAAATACTCGATGCCGGTAATAAAAACCTCCAGGCGCCAGACGGCACCTGGAGGCAGTACTTATTCGACTAGATCACAGTCGACCTTCCATTAGTCCGGGATGATCTTGATATAGGGCACCTTCTTCACATCCCACTCCTTCTTCTCCGGATCGAACTTGGAGTTGACGAAGCAGAACCAGTTCTCGTCATCCTGGCCCGGATGGTCGGCCTGATAGTAGAAGCCCGGGTAACGGGTTTCTTTACGGAAGGAGATGTGACGCAGGTGGGCTTCCACCGTCCAGATGCGGTGTTCGATCTCCCAGGCACGCATCAGCTCGTGCAGGTCACCGGCCGCCAGCTTCTCGCAGTCTTCGCGCATGGTCTGGAGCAGATCCATGACGATCTCGAGAGACTTGCTGGTGGTCATGTAGTAGGTGGCGGTACCAGCACCATACTCATGGGTGGCCTTCATCAGGCGGTACATCATGCCGTTGGGCTTGATGTAGTTGGGGTTAATGTCCGCCATGGTGGTGTAGTCGCAGTTGTCGAGGTAGGTGCGGACCGGTTTGTAGACCAGGTCGACCAGCTCTTCATTGGACTGCTTCAGGGTCGGGGTGAAATCGGCGAAGTCCGTGGCGTAGCGCACCATCTGCTTGGCGGCGATACGACCCTCAGCATGGGAGCCAGAGGAGAACTTGTGACCGGAGCCGCCCACGCCGTCGCCGGAAGTGAACAGACCTTCAACCGTCGTCATCTGTTTGTAGACCTTCCCGTTGCGGGCTTTGATCTTGTAGTCATCCGGGACCCAATCCAGATCGGGACCGGAGGCCCACAGACCGCAGCAGCCGGAGTGGGAACCCAAGAGATACGGCTCGGTAGGCATGATCTCGGAGTTTTTCTTCTCCGGCTCACAGTCCTGAGCACACCACAGGTTGGCCTGGCCGCAGGTCATGTCGAGGAAGTCTTCCCAAGCTTCAGACTCAAGGTGCTTGAGCTCCTTCTTGTCCATGGTAGCGCCGAGTTCGGCCAGAGCGGTAACGGTGTCCATGATGATGGGGCCGCGGCCCTCTTTCATCTCGAACAGCATCAGGTGGTTCCGCAGACAGGTCGGGGTGATGGCGGCGGTGCCGTAAGGCGCATAGCGCTCCAGCTCAGCCTTGGCGGCGTCGCTGCCCGCGTAAGGTTCGCCCAGACCATTGAGGGTTTTGGCCTTGAACAGCAGGAACCACGCGCCGACCGGGCCGTAGCCGTCTTTAAAACGGGCGGGCGTGAAGCGGTTCTCCATCATGGTCAGCTCGGCGCCGACCTTCATGGCCATGGTGTAGGTGGAACCGGCGTTCCAGACCGGGTACCAGGCGCGACCCTTGCCCTCACCGACCGAACGGGGCTGGTAGATGTTGACGGCGCCACCACAGGCCACCATCATGGTCTTGCACTTGATGACGTAAACTTTGTTCTCGCGGACGGAGAAACCGACGGCGCCGGCGATCTGATTCTCGACGTTGGCGTCCAGCAGCAGCTCGACGATGAAGCAGCGCTCGATGATGTTGTCTTCGCCCAGGGCGAGTTTGGCGGCTTCGGCGACGATGCGTTTGTAGGACTCGCCGTTGATCATGATCTGCCATTTACCGGTACGTACCGGCTGGGCACCACTTTTAAGGGTACCCATCTTCTGACCTTTTTTACCGTCGAGGTTCTTGCCATCTTCGGTCTTCTTCCAGATCGGTAGGCCCCACTCCTCGAACAGGTGGACGGAGTCGTCCACGTGGCAGCCCAGGTCGAAGATCAGGTCTTCACGCACCAGGCCCATCAGGTCGTTGCGCACCATGCGGACGTAGTCGTCCGGAGAGTTCTCGCCGATGTAGGTGTTGATGGCGGACAGGCCCTGGGCGACGGCGCCGGATCTCTCCATGGCGGCCTTGTCACACAGCAGGACGCTCTGGCCGTCTTTCAACCATTTGTTGACCTCAAACGCGGTACCGCAGGCAGCCATACCACCGCCGACGATGAGTACATCAACTTCACGCTCTTCGACTTCAGGATCCCTTACGGCTTTGAGTTCACCCAGAGGTTTGTTCGGTAATGCCATATTTATCCTCCTAAAATAATAGAGATATCAGATTTTTGCGTATGATGTTGCGATTGCAAACAATACCAGCAGATAGGGATCGTTAGGCCAATTCTTTCGGCACCGGCAGTTCATAGCCGTCGGCTTCCTGGGTGGAGAGCAGGTTGCTTTCCAGATCCTGGCCTTTCAGATCCGCATACGCATTGGCAGCGCCTTCTGGCGTGGTCCGGATGGGGAACTTGAAGCGTTTGATGAGGCCGTTGCGGAACTTACAGGTCCACATGACATCCTCGGTACCCATCATGGGCATAATGCTGGATCCCAGCGGCACGAAGTCCGCGTAGCCTCTAACCTCGATTGCCTGGGTGGGGCAAATTTTGACACAGGAAAAGCACTCCCAGCACTGATCCGGTTCCTGGTTGTAAGCCTTCATCTCATTGGGTTCCAGGACCATCAGGTCGTTGGGGCAGATGTACATGCAGGCGGTCTTATCGCCACCTTTGCAGCCGTCGCATTTTTCCTGAATGACAAAACTCGGCATTTACAATACCTCCTAAGTTTTAACGGTGATTGAATCAAAACTCGCATTTTCCAAACCTAGTTTGGAACAGCCTTCCTTTTCGCACCCCCCTTCTCAACTTAAGATTTACATGTCGAACCGTATCCACAGTAGACCAAGGGTCTATTCCAAACACGTCACAGCGCAACCATCCCGTTAATTTCACTCGAGAAATGGTCGCATGAGATGTATATTTGTATCAATATGGCAGCAATATTACGTATGATTTCAGGAAGATATCGTGAAGCAAGGTAAGTTGTTTACCACCCCGCCAGTGCCTTGTCAAGTGTTTTCAGGGAGCTCAAATTGCAAAGGTGCCAATCACTTACAGACCGTTGGAACGGTTTGGCACATGTAGACACTCAAGCCGCTGCTACCACTATATGTGGTAGATAAAGGCGGGTGATGGCCCGATGCGCCGATTGACAATCCGCCCCAAGCAGGGCAATATGCGTCGCGTCGGCACTGTTACGAGATCGAACCATCACAAGGAGGCCCCGCTCCATGGCCGTCGCGTTTGAGCCCCTGACACCGCAGCAGACCTTCCGCTTCGCCTGCCACCCGAAGGTTCCCTGCTTCAACCACTGCTGCCGCGACCTGACCCAGCACCTGACCCCCTATGACATACTGCGTCTGAAAGCGTGCCTCAACCTGACCTCCGACGCCTTCCTGAAGGCCTACACCCTCGAAAACACAGGGCCTCGCAGCGGCCTGCCGATCATCACCCTCAAACCGATTGGCCAAGAGCGCCGCTGCCCCTTCGTCACCGCCAGCGGCTGCCGCGTCTATGCCGACCGACCGGCCTCCTGTCGCACCTATCCCCTCGCCAGGGCGGTGGGAATTCGCCCCGGCAACGGCGAACGGATCGAGCAATTCGCCCTGATTCGAGAGCCCCATTGCCAAGGATTCCGGGCCGCGCAGCGCCAAACCGCCGCCGAGTGGGTGGCCGACCAGGAGTTGGCGCTGTACAACGAGATGAACGATCTCCTGCTGCGACTGATCCAGCAGAAAACGCGGCGGGGAAAGCCGCCCCTCACGCCCAGCGAGCGCAACTTGTTCCACCTGGCCTTGTACGATCTGGACCGCTTTCGCAGCCGTCTCGCCGCCGGTGGGCTTCGCGGTGCCGGCGACCTCCCGTCGACGCTCGCCGCTGACACCGCCCGCACCGGCGATGATGTCGATCTGCTGCGGTTCGCGATCCAATGGGTGGAGGCCGTTCTCTTCCCTTAAGCGCATCCCGCCCGACGCTGTGCCATCCATTTTTCCGTTCGCCCGGGGACCGAACAGGTACCACAACGGCAAGAACCTCTCCCCTCTTCGCGCCGATGACGGCTACGCCGACATCTACTATATAGAGGTACCCTGAGGGCACGTGAAATTCTCCGCCGCCAAAGGCCCCGACCTGGGCAAGGGGTCATCCAAGCGTAGCCAACTGGCCAAGATTCGCGCCAAGTGAGCGACACCGAAGCCGGCGTCTTTCTGGATTTCGCCCCTTGTGAAGACGACCGGATGCGCCCCAACGCCTTCGTGGGACAGCCGGTGGGCCGTCGTCGCCGAGATCGGCACGAAGGAGGCCTTCGCGGCGACCATGGCCCAGGGGAATTTCAGCAGCAGCGTGGCAGTAAAATAGGGTGACGAGATCGGCGAAATCAATCACCTCACGGAGGAGATGAACCTCAGCAGCAAGGTCGGTGAAAGCGCCGGCCAGTCTCACCGCGCTGGCCGGACAGCTCAAGCAGATGGTCCAGCGCTTCCCCATCTAGCCGCCCGCACCCGCACACCCAAAACGCCCCTGGC
>JAAUYD010220637.1_pt1 | contig 14583 bp, 10 predicted proteins | sample 7278101 | NCBI WGS metagenome assembly JAAUYD01 (sample SAMN14350128, study PRJNA611818) | marine sediment metagenome | isolation source: surface marine sediment (0.6m) | place: French Polynesia: Moorea | collected 2018-08
CATGCCGTGGCAGGCAATGCAGTTGCTGGAATACAGCTGGCGACCAGCCTCTATGTCGGCCGCGGCCGCGCTGATCGATACCGTTGAAGCCAGGCTCAACAACACGGCTACGACAACGGAGGAACAGGACTTCATGGTCTTCTCCCGGAGACGATCGTATGTATATTAGTAAATGCTAATATAATGACATGCTGGGTGATGAGTGAAATCCGTGCTTTTACTTACGACATCGCGCCGGTCTGGTCTTCCGAGTAGTGTCTGACTGAGCTGCCAACAATGCGTATTCGCGGGGCGACATGTCCGTGATTCAATACGATTGGGAGACGAAGTCGGCCTTCAGTTCTCTCGATCACCAGCAAAATTCAGGAGTATGTTGAATGAGAAAAAAAGCAGCAGCCCTGGTGCTGATACTCATGTCGGGTCTCTGCTTTGCGAGTGACCAGTCGCCTTATGCCGGAGAAGAGAACCGGTCGATCAAATCGTTGTCGGACAGGGAAATTCAGGCGCTCAAGGCTGGCAAAGGAATGGGTCTCGGCAAGGTCGCCGAGCTGAACGAATACCCTGGCCCCAGACATGTTCTCGAAATGGCAGACGAACTGGAGCTATCGTCGTCCCAGCTTGCCGATACGCAGAAGAATTTCGCGGATATGAAAGTGAACGCGATTGCCGTCGGCAAGAAACTGCTGGCAGCGGAAGCGGCTCTGGAACAGTCTTTCCGGGACGGTGCGGTTGACGCTCAGTCGCTCGCAGAAACAGTGCAGAACATCGGGCGTTTACGCGCTGAATTGAGGTTTGTACACCTGGCGGCACACCTTGAACAGAAGCAGATCCTGTCGGATGCGCAGGTCGAGAAGTACGTCCGGCACCGCGGATACCGCAGCGAAAAGCATCACGGCGGCCGGCATCAAAAGCAAGGCGAAAAGCAAAGCCGCCAAGTTGGCAACGGACCACACGAACACCGCAAAGGTCGGGGCCAGGCAGAGTCCGGGGCCGAGTAAGCAAGGCACTTTTCGTCAGTTTGCGTGCACCTGCACGGTGCGGCCAATTTCGTCGAGGATCCGCCTGAGCTCATCGTAGTCCGGGTGCCGGACACGCATCCAGGCGTTGGCCATGTAGCCCGCCTCGACGGCCTGTGTCGGCGTGCCCGGATCGGGCAGGTGCGCCTTGACGATACAGTCGCCGTAGCGGCTGCCGATTTCGTCAAGTCCCGAGTAGCCACTGATACGGCCGTCACTGTCCGGACGCAACGCGATCATGCCGGCGGCGTATCGTCTGGACGGCGGGGTCCCGACGCGGCCACGAACGATGGCGCTGGCCCACTCGTAGTACAGGTCGAACTCGTTCGCCGCGTTGTAGACGTCCCACTGGCCAACGCCCGGCGGACGACAGCCGATCTCCGAGAACTTGAGTCCTTTCGGGCCGAAGAACCACTCCATGTGCGTGGCCGATGTGCCGATGTCGAGGACCTTGATGACGTCGCGGGTCATCTGGCGAACTTCGGCGTACCCCGGCGCGTCGATCCTGTTCGTCGTGACCATCTGCGGCGAGATCCAGCGCTCCCGCATCGCTTCGAGCACGTTCGGGTAGTAGTGCGTGATGAACTCGTGCCGGACTTCGCCATCGATCGTTATCGTGTCGATATAGCCTTCATGGCCCTCGATGAACTCTTCGATAGCGACGGCGTGCCCGGCGCCGAGGCCGGACTCGTCGATGACGTGATCGAGCTCCGCGTCACTTTCGACCCTGAACGTGCCCGCGGCGCCCGCGCCGTCGGGTGGTTTGATGATCAGCGGATAGCCGACCGCTTTCGCAAAATCGCGCGCGTCCTTCGCCGTCTCGGCGCGCGTTGACTGTGCACAAGAGATGCCGGCTTCGCGCAGCGCTTCCTTCATTGCCGGTTTATCGCGACACAGGTAGGCGGTACGCACCGACGTGCCCGGAATGCCGGTCGCCTCGCGGACTTTCGCCGCGGCCATAATGTGCGCCTCGATCGTCGCTTCGAGGCGGTCGACCCACAGCTTGCTCTGCACGAACTGAACCGCCTTGAGCAACGACGCTTCGTTCACAACGGAGTCGATCTGGATGTAGTCGAACAGCCAGTACCGCATATCGTCCGACAGGTGAGACTCGGGCCGCTCACCGATGCCGATGACCTTCGCACCGGTCGCATGCAGCGCGCGGGCAAACTCCCGCTGGTTGTCGGGGAAACAGGGTTCGATAAGTATGACGTTCATGATCGATGGCTCAGTTGGCGAAACAGGGTTCGATAAGCGTGACGCTCATAACCGATGACCAAGTTGGCGGAACAAACTGACGTATTGAGCGCCTTGCCGGTCCCAGGAAAAGTCTTCTCGCATGCCGTTCAGCATGACCTCATGCCAAAGTGCCTTGTCCTGGTAGAAGTCGAGAGCCCGGTTCAGTGCCCAGTCGAGCCCCTGTGCGTTGTAGTCGCGAAACAGTATCCCGTTGCCGGTCCGTTTCGATGGGTCGATCTGCTGCACCGAGTCGGCGAGGCCGCCCGTTTCCCTGACGATCGGCACGGTGCCGTATTTCAGGCTGTACATCTGGTTAAGGCCGCAGGGTTCGTACAGTGACGGCATCAGGAACATGTCGGCACCGGCCTCGATCCAGTGTGAGAGCTCGTTGTTATAGCCTGCGTAGAAGCTGACCCGCCCCCTGAAACGCGACTGCAGCCAGTTGAAGAAGTCTTCGAAGCGACGTTCGCCGCTGCCGAGTACGCTGACGGCGAAGTCACGCCGCTCGAGCAGCGACGGTACAACCTGCTCGACGAGATCCAGGCCCTTCTGCCCGACGAGGCGGGTCACGATGCCGACAAGTGGCCTGTCGAGGTTTGCCTCGAGGCCCGTCTCAAGCATCAGCCGCTCCTTGCAGGCCCGTTTACCGCCGAGGTCGTCGGGACCGAAGTTCGCCGGAATCAACGAATCGGTCTGCGGGTCCCATTCATCGTAGTCGACGCCGTTCAGGATGCCGGCCACGGTACCCATGCGTTCCCGCAGTGCATGATTCAGTCCCATGCCGTAATCGTCGCCGAGAATCTCCCGCGCATAGGTCGGGCTGACCGTCGTGATCAGGTTTGCGTACATGACCCCGGTCTTCAGAAAGTTGATGACGCCGTCTTTGAGATCGTCCTGGTGAAGGAGGTGTTCCGCGCTGCCAAGACCAAGCTGAGGCAGGGTATAGGCCGGGAACATCCCCTGGTAGCCGATGTTATGAATCGTCAGCACCGTTCGCGTGTGTTCGAACAAACGGTCCCAGGCGTAAACCGATCGCAGGTAAAGCGGAATCAGTGAGGTTTGCCAGTCGTGGCAGTGGAAGATGTCTGGCGAGAATCCGAGGTGCTGGCACATCTCGATCGCCGCGCGCGACAACAACACGAAACGCAGGTGCTCGTCCTGGTCATTCGTGTAGATGCTGTCGCGGCCATAGAACGCCGGGCACTGCAGGAGGTAGATCGTAAGGCTCGCATTCGGCAGCCGGGCGCGAACGATCGAATAGGACTGCTCGACGTCGCCTAGACGAGTATGCATTGACGCCAGTTCGGGTATGGGTTCGACGTCGAGCCCGAGCGATTCGATGCGGGAGTAGAAGGGCAGCAGGACGCGGACATCGTGGCCGGCGCGATCCAGATAGATCGACAGGGCCGATGCCACGTCGGCCAGGCCGCCGGCCTTCGCGAGCGGTGTGAACTCCGAGCTCGCCAGGCAGATTTTCAATGGCTTCGACTGCACAATGACGTCTCGCTTAACGGCGGCGGTGTTATCGTTGGTTGGCCCCCGGAGGCCTTTTAGGGAACGCCGCGCATGAACGTCATCATTCTATCACCCGGCTATCCGGCCGACATGCCGGAGTTCACGCGCGGAATCGCCGAGAGTGGTGCGACCGTGATCGGTGTTGGCGACCAACCGCCCGCCGCGCTGCCGGATAGGGTCCGTCATCACCTTTCGCGTTACGTCGAGGTCCGCTCGCTCTGGGACAGTAAGACTGTCATCGGGGAGTTGCAAAAGACACTGCACGGCATCGACGTCGGTCGCATCGAATGCCTGTGGGAGCCAGGCGTCATGCTGGCTGCCGAGCTTCGCCAGTACTTCGGCGTCGACGGACTGAGTGTCGAACAGGCACACCGCTTTCGCGACAAGTAGGCGATGAAACAGGCTCTCGATGCTGCAGGTATCCGGACCCCGCGCCATGCTGCCGTCACGAGCGTCGCAGAGTGCGTCGAAGCCGTGGACAGGATTGGCTTCCCGGTCATCCTGAAACCCATCGACGGCGCCGGCTCGGCCGACACCTATCGGATCAACGACGCCGACGAATTACGCGACGTGCTACCGAGGCTGCGTCACGTGCCGAGCATCAGTGTCGAGGAGTTCGTCGATGGCGACGAGTACACCTTCGACACGATTACGATCGGCGGCCGGATCGCCTACTTCAACATCGCGAAGTACCGGCCGCGCCCGCTGATCGCCCGCAGCAACGAATGGATAAGCCCACAAGTCATCGCGCTGCGCGACGTCGGTCACCCGAAGCTCGCCGACGGTATCGCGATGGGCAGGGCCGTGCTCGAGGCGCTGGACTTCGACACCGGCTTCACGCACATGGAGTGGTATCGCAAGGCCGACGGCGAGGTCGTGTTCGGCGAGATCGGCGCACGACCACCGGGTGCACACCAGGTCGATCAGATGAAGTACGCCTGCGACTTCGACGTGTTCCTCGCATGGGGTAATGCAATAGCAAAAGGCGAAATCGGACTCGGCATCGAGCGGCGCTACAACGTCGCGACCATCTACAAGCGCGCGAAGGGCGTCGGCCGCATCACCCGCATCGAGGGAGCGGACCATCTACAGAGACGCTTTGGCGAGCACGTCGTCTGGAACACGTTGTTGACGCCCGGCACGCCACGCAGGGACTGGCTGAAGACGCTGGTCTCGGACGGCTTCATCATGCTGCGCCATCCCGACCTGGAACAGACCCTAACGATGGCCGACGCCGTGGGTTCGGAGTTGCACCTGTATGCCGAGTAGGATCAGGTGACTTCGTTGAGGTAGTGCGGCAGCATCTCGCGCCACGTGATCCAGTCGTGGTCCCACTCCGGTCCCCAGGAGTCGACGCGATTCGGTATGCCTTTCGAACCGAGGACGTTGGCCAATCGCCAGGACTGCCCGATGTCTTCCCAGCGGCCCTCGCCGGTGGGGATCAGGATGAAACGCTGCCGGAGCAGCTCGAGCTGCGGGCCTTCGAGGTCCGGCAGGTAGTGCAACGGCGATGAGAAATAGAAGTCGCCGAACATCTGGCCGTGCAGGTACTTCGACAGGTCGAAGGTGCCGCTCATCGCGATCGCCATCTTGTACGCGTCCGGGTGGCGGCAAACCGTGGCCACTGCGTTAAACGCGCCGATCGACGCGCCGGCCGTGATGATCTCGATGTTATCGGACCTGCAGTCGGTGCGAATGGCGGGCGTTACTTCGGAGTAGATGAAATCGTCAAAGGCATTCTGAAACGCGGCGCAGTATTCCGGTGAGTGTTCGCCGGAGAACCAGACGCGCCCGGCGACGCTGTCCGTCGAATACACCTTGATGCGCCCCGCGTCTATTAAAGGCGACAGCACGCCGATCATGTGGAATCGCTCGGCTTCTTCGGCATCGCCACCCGCCGTCGGGAACAGCAGCACCGGCGTGCCGTAATGGCCCCAGCGGACGAGGCTCATGTCCTGGTCAACGCGCGGCGAATACCAGCGCGAGAGTTCCTTTTCCATCGTCAGCCGACGCCTCCCTGGTCGCGCCAGTGCTGGATGCGATTCCAGAACAACTCGGTGAACATGTCGATCTCATGCGGCGGGTACAACGCCATGACTTTCTGGCGAATGGCGTCGAGAACCACTTCGGTGCCGAAAAACTCATGCGCAACCTCGTCGATATGCGACAGGTGCCTGTCACAGAACTCGTGGAACTGGTCGTACTCGAAGTAATCGAACGCGAGCTTCGCGTATTCGTCGAGCTTCTCCTCGAAGGACATGTCCTTTGCCGCGATGGTGAAGTACTTCTCCCAATCCAGGTTGCTGTGCATCGAGCGGTCGGTCGCGGCGCAGTAAACGGACCAGCGGATGTTCGACTTGATCAGCCACGGGAAGTGAAAGTGCAGCGACGTCACCTGCGAATCGGGGCACGCGTTGGCGAAGTCGATCGGCTGCCACAGCCCGTTCGAGCGCAGCGCCTCGCAGGAATTGAAGTCCCAGCCGAAAAACGCGTTGATGACCATCGTCATCTTCGACAAGGTCGCCTCGTCACTCTCCGACAGGAAGTCTGTGTCCATCCGGTAGCGGTCGTGCAGCGGCGCGGACGGGTCGTAATTGACGAACCGCCACTGCGGTCCGAGGCCGACGCAGCGCACGAAGGCGTCGTTCGGTATGACGCCTTTCTGCAGGTGCATCAGGCGGGTGCCGCTCTCGTCGTAGGCCCGTTTCAGTGCGTCGCCGTCGTGAATCGCCGTGACGCCGACCCACGCGCCGCCGTCGTAGGGCTTCATGAACAACGGGTAGCCGATCTGCTCGCCGATGGCTTCGAGGTCGAACAGCTTCGCGTACTTCTTCAGCGTCCGTTCCAGGTCCGGGTTCTCGACATAGGCCTTGGGCGGCACGACCCAGGTGTCCGGCACCGGGAAGCCCAGGCGCATCATTGCCGCATAGGACGTGTGTTTTTCCATGGACTGCAGAGACCACGGGTTGTTGAAGACGTACAGGTCGTCGGTCAGGATGGCTTTTTTGATCCACTCGCGGGACGTGTGGTACCAGTGCGTCAGCCGGTCGATGACGACGTCGTACTTGACGGGCTGTCGCAGGTCGAAGGGCTCGATCGCGACCCGCTCGACGTCGAAGGTCTGCGTAACGCCGTTAAGGTCGATCTCGAGATCGAGTTTCTTCAGCAGCGCTTCGTAGCAGATGGGCCAGCAGATATCGCCGCCCAGCGACAGGCCGATATGTCTTTGTTGTGTTGGCATTGCCGTATTCTCCAGGCGCGGACTCAGGCCGACGATGCGACCTGCCGCATTCTATTCATAGACCATCCACTGCGGGCCCGGGAATAACCACGACAAGCCGGTCCTCAGGCGGTCGCGCCAGTTCTCCCAGTTGTGCGCGTCGCGAGCTTCCTCGAACAACACGTCGATGCCCTGGCCCTGCAGCTTCGGTATCAGTGAGCGATTCTCGTAAATCAGTGACTCGTACATGCCGCAGCTCATGTAGATGCGCTCCGACGGAATACCCGGCGAGTCCCTGAAGTCATTCATGAATTCCACGACCGGGTCGAACACCGGGTCGCGTTTGTGCCGGCCGATGTCGCTAAACGCGAACGAACCGGACTGCAGCAGCAGTCTGCCGAACAGGCCCTGGTTTCGCCAGGCTGTGTGCAGCGATGCTACGCCACCAAAAGACGCACCCATGATGCAACGCGACCTGGGGTCGTCGATCAGCGGATAGGTATCGTACAGGGCGGGCAGCAATTCGTCAGCAATATGCTTCGCGTGCCGGTCGTCGCCGGCGTATTCGTTGAGCCGATCGGGCGATTGAGTCAGGGCGACGATCAGCGGCGGTATCTCGAGCGCCTGGATCAGGTTGTCCAGCACGGTCTGCAGGGCAGCAAACTGAAGGTAGTCGACGCCGTCATGCACGATGAGCAGGCCGAAGCGACGGTTCTGGCGGAAGCGGGCCGGCAGGTAGATCTGTACCGTGCGTTCGTCGCCGAACACGTCGCTCTGGATGGCCAGGGATTCCAGTCGGCCTTTGCGCGCCTCGGGTTTGTCGAAGGTCCAGTGAGGCCGCTCGTAGCCGAAACCCTGGCAGACCGAGTTCGCACCAAACGGGTCGTGTGCCTTGACGGGATTCAGCGGGTCGAGGATCAGCTCGCCATCGCCATGACGTACGACCTCGAACTTGTACTCGACCCTGGAGCCTTTCGGCAGGTCGATGGTCGCCGCCCAAAGGTCGGTGCCCTCCAGGGCTTCAAATGCCTGCGCCGTGTCCAGGCCGGAGATCCAGATGCGCAGGTAAATGGCGTCGGCTTCTCCACGGAACACGAACGTCACATCGCTACCGTCGACGAGAGGAAAGTCATTCGCCGAGATGAATGTGTCGATCGCCGCGGCGTCCGGTTCGCCGTTCTCGAACAGCTTTTTGAGTGCCGGGTTCATGCGGCCCGGACCCGGGTTAGCTGCCCCTTCTTGCCGAGCCGTTGCGCCATCGATGCGCCCACGATCGACTCGCCGCCGAACTCGACGGATGCGCCGCTGTCGAGCGTCACGCATGTCTCCGGCGCGAATCGGCGAGCCATCAGCCCGATACGCGGCTTGTCGCGCTGCCTCAGGCGCCCCGTCGGGTCGGGCAGAAACACGTGTCCCGGCACGAGGCCGAGGCCGGCGCCGAGTACTTCGGGTTCGCGACGTCCCTGCGGCATCCGGTCGTGGAACAGGACGATGCGGTCAGCCAGCACCATGGCACCGGCCGACCAGGCGATGATCGCGCGGTCGGCCAACAGATTCCCCATACCGAACAGGCTCAGGCGATTCAGCAGTACCGCGATGTTGCCGCCCGTGATGATGACGCCGTCATTTGCGTCGAGAATGCCGACGATCTCCCGACGGTGCTCGTCGATTGCCGGCAGCGTGTCCGCATTCCATGCGCGCGAGAACTTCCTGTGTACCGACGCCGTGCGCTTCAGGTGATGTCGGTCCAATGCGCGCAGCTGTGCCAGCGCATGGCGGCGCTCGGCGGCCAGCAGCTCCGCATCGCCGGTCGCGGTCAGCGTATGTCGCGCGGCAATGGCCAGTTGCTTGAGGCGCAGTCGATACAGGCGCTGCTGTTGCTGCAGGCGGTCCTGACGTGCGCGGTAGTCGCGTGAGAGGTCCTCATGTTCGCGAAACAGCGCCTCGGTTCGACTGTACAGACAGAGGTCGGTCAGAGGCAGTCCGACGGCGCCGCGAATGTCATCGATGTCGTTCTCCGCCTCCTGCCAGCCGGCCGAGATCACGGCTAGAGATCGCGCCCCGATGCCCGACGCTTCGATCGCGTCGCCGAGGTTGATGGTGGGCCGCTGCGGGCCAAGCAGCAGCCGGCGCGGTGTCTCGATACTCATATCGGCCTCACACGCGCGCCGAATTCCTCGGACGCCGTTGCTTCGCGCAAGTGGTTCAGGCCCTCCCATCCGTTCCGGGGGGCGTCAAAGGGACATTGAGGTCGCATAGGCGACAAGTGTAACTGCATTGGTCCGGGCCGTTCATGCGGGCTTTGCTCAATGTTGCCGGCGACGCCAAAGGACGGCGCTCGCCGGCGATCGACTTAAGCCCCTGCAAAAAAAAACCGGCCAGCATTGCTGCTGGCCGGTTCGTTGCTGCTCTCGATGACCTTAGTCGTCGTTGAGATGCATGGACTGACCGGACGCGTCGTAAAGCGGGTCGTAGTCGGTTACGGCATCTGCCCAGAGATAACTGTCCGTCCAGAGGAAAGCGTCGGTCCACAGGAAGCCGTCCGTCCACAGGAAGGCATCGGTCCAGAGGAAGGCGTCCGTCCAGAGGAAGGCGTCCGTCCACAGGTAGCCGTCGGTCCACAAGAAGCTGTCCGTCCACAGAAATGCGTCGGTCCACAGGAAGCCGGCGCCCCAGCCGGTGCTCGTATCCGGCGTCGTGTTGGTTTCCGTCGTTTCGGTCACCGGATCAGGCTGACCCGACCACAGCACGGCGGTGTCCTCGACGAGAATGACCGGTCCTTCCTCGGAACGCGCCATCGCAGGAGACGGCGCCGCTGCTGTGACGTAGCCGCCTGCGGCAATGGCCGCCTCGATATCGAGAACGCCGGCGCCGGCGGCGGTCGGTTCTGCGTCGATGCCGCGAGCCGACGTCATCAGCCTTGCCTTGACGGAACCCGGATTCAATGTCGGGTCCTGCGTCAGCATCAGGGCCGCCGTGCCTGACGCCATGCCGGCAGCCATGCTGGTGCCCGAGATCTCGAGGTACTGCTTCGAACAAACGGCACCACAAGCGGGCTCGCGGTCCGGGAGTTCGATACGCATCTTGCCGTTGCTCGGCATAGCGGCGACGATTCGGTTACCCGGCGCGACGAGGTCCGGCTTCAGGATGTGGTCGATCAGCGTCGGTCCCACCGAAGAAAACGTCGATACGAAGTCGTCGCTGAAGTCGCTGCCCGTGCCCTTGTCGGTCAGCGAACCCACGGTAATGACCAGGGGCGAGTTGCCCGGGCTCGTGATTGTCATGTGCCCATCGCGGCCGTAGTTGCCGGCCGATGCGATAACAACGTAACCGGCATCGACCAACGCCTCGGCGGCCAGCGCCAGCGGATCGCTGGTGACGCTTTCCTCGACCGCCTTGCCGAGCGACATGTTGACAACGCGGATACCGTTGGCGGCGCCGTTGACCAGGATCCAGTCGAGACCGGCGATAAGATCCGACGTGACGCCACTGCCCTGCTCGTCGAGCACGCGCACCGAGTGCAGGGTCGCGCCGGGCGCTACGCCCTGGTACAGGCCACCGGACTGAGCGCCGTTGCCGCCAATGATGCCGGCGACATGCGTACCGTGACCGTAGGGATCGTAGGGGTCCGTGCTAGCGGTAATGGTCAGTCGGCTCGGCATGTTGGCCGCATCGTATGCAAACCACATGTCGTCCTCCGAGTTGCTGCCCACGACGATCTTGACGGCCAGGTTGCGGCCGGTGCCGAAGCTGTGAGCGACGCTGCCAAAGTCGAAGCTGTCCTCGGTCCAGGCACCGACGGCATCCCAGTTGCCGCGTGAGACAGTTGCCTCGGCGATGACGTCGCCGCTGCCGTTGGCGTCAACGTCCATCAGGTAGGCGGTAACCGAGCCTCCTTTACTCGTCTGGAAGTCCTTCACCGCCGTATACAGCGTCAGCGATACCGGGCCGTCGAGGTCCATGCTTGAAGCCGACGTCGACCAGAGCTGGAACTTGGTGCCATCACTCGCTGCGGATCCGACACCACCCTTGCCGATCAGTAGGCCGACCGAGCCGTCGCGCTGCGGATCGAAGTTCGTAAGCGGAGAATCCGGCGCATCGTCTTTAAGCGCTGCATTCGGCGTGTCCGAGCCGTCGCCGGCGCCATCGAGGTAGAGCGTTTGCAGACTGTTGTCCGTGCCGCCCACGAGTTCGATCTGCAGGTTGTCGACGTACAAATAGCGCGAACTCTCCTCCGGGAAGTAGCCGCTCAACGAGAAGCGTAGCTCGGTCTCCGCACCGAGGGCCAAGTGGTTTTCCAGATCGATGCTCATGGTTTGCGGCGAGCTGTCACTCGAGTTCAGGGCGTGGGTGGCCAGCGTGGTCCAGCTGGCGCCGTCACTGGAGCCCTCCAGTGAAACCGACACCGAGCCCGAAGACCCGCCGCGGCGGCGATATTCATATGACAGTGTCGCGCTTGCAGCGCTCGACAGGTCCACCTGGCGCAGGACACCACGGTTGCTGACGGAACCCTCGTCGTCCAGGTTGGCCCCGAGGCGCAGGCAGTAGCCGCTGGCGCAGTAGGAAGACGAGCTGACACGTGCCAAACCGGAAGTGGCGCTGTTGGACTCACCGAAGTCCTGCCAGGCGCTCGCCCAGGGCAGGTCGCCGTCGGAACCCGTGTACGCATAGCTGTTGAATTCGTCGCGAAAGGCACCGAGTCCTGCCGACTCGGCGACCGCGGCGCAGGCGCCGGCTGACGCCACGCAGTCTACGCGCGTGGCGACGTTCAGGTCAGGATGTTCACTGACACCTGAGTCCAGCACGGCGACACCGATCGACGGGTCGACCGGGAAAGAGTAGCTGGAGCCGGTAGCCGGCTGGCGGGCTGTCTGCAGCGACGCCACCGACGTGGCGCTGACCGGCAGGTCGCGACTGACGAAGCTGACGTTGTCGTCGATCGCGAGATCGATCAGCGCAGCGGCCGGCAGGCGGACTGCGCGCATCTTTAGGCTCGCGTAGCTGCGCTCGACCGAGCCGCCGAGGCGCTCGATGCGATCGTCCTCGAAAAGCTCTGGGTGCGTGTCATAGTTGACGATGACTTCGACGAGGGTATCGTCGCCCGCGTCGGCGATTGACGCGAGGGACCGGGTGAGCTTCGCACGCGCCGCTACCTGCAGCTCCTGTGTTTTGGCGGCCGACTCCGACACGCTCGACGAGACGACAGGCTGAACGTCGTAATTCAAAGACATCGACTGAGCATCCGGAGCATCAACGGATGCCTGCTCAACGACGTTGCTCGTCGTTGCAACGGCTGCCCGGGTGGGCGCCGGTGCGGCGACGTCTGCAGATTGCGCTACGTCGATCTGCAACGCGTCTTCAGACGTCCCGGGAGCTACGGCGCCGAGACCGGCAATGGCAGCGAGTCCGGCAATGGCTACAAGAAAAGTCTTCGTCTTCATCGTGTGTTCCGGTTGATGGGTTTATGGCGTTATTTCAGCAAACGGACGCCGATTTGGGAGTTGCACGGCCGGATGGGGTCCCCGGTCGTTGTGTGAACTGGCGCACATAATCCCGGTGTCAAATCAGCGGCTCGACAAGGTCGACTGACGCTGAGGAGCGGTGGCGCGGTTTGCGCCTCGCAGATCGGGATCGATCGTTCCGTGTTGACGCGATACTTCCTCCTCCGCGGGCACGGGCGAAGTTGCTGGCCACAGTGCGGTGCCGCGACCCAAACATGAAAAAAACCGGCCAGCATTGCTGCTGGCCGGTTCGTTGCTGCTTTCGATAAGACTAGTCGTCATTCAGTGTGTTTACCGGGCTGACATCATGCAGCGGCGCCAGGTCCTGGACTGCATCCGTCCACAGGAAGGCGTCGGTCCACATGAAGGCGTCCGTCCACAGGAAGGCGTTGGTCCAGAGATACGCATCGGTCCACAGGAACGCGTCGGTCCACAGGAACGCATCGGTCCACAGGAAGGCGTCCGTCCACATGAAGCCGTTGGTCCACAAGAAGGCTGCACTCCAGGTCGTGTCGCCCCACAGCTGTGCCGTGTCTTCGACGAAGATGGCGTCGTCCGTGTCATTGCGCATCATGCGAGGTGACAGGGCCTGGCCAGCGACCGTGCCGGTCTCGGCCAGCGCCGCGGTGACGTCGAGGACGCCTGCGCCACCGGTGACCGGATCGGCGTCGATCTTGCGCGCCGAGCGCATCAGGCGAGCCTTGATCGTCGACGGGCTCAGCATCGGGTCCTGCTCGAGCATCAGTGCGGCAGTCGCGGACACCGCGCCGGCGGCCATGCTGGTACCTGACATCTCGAGGTAGCGTTCCCGGCACGTGCCTGCGCAATTCGGTTTCCGGTTCGGCAGGTCGCGCTTCATCTTGGACTGGCCCGGTACCGCTGCGATGTAACGGTTGCCCGGAGCAACGAGGTCCGGCTTCATGATGTGGTCGATCAGGGTCGGACCCTTCGATGAATAGGTCGATACATAATCGTCGCTGAAGTCCGCCGTACCGCTGTCCGTTAGCGAGCCGACCGTGATGATCTTGCGCGAGTTACCCGGGCTCGTGATCGTCATGTTGCCGTCACGGCCATAGTTGCCGGCCGATGCGACGACGACGAAGCCGGCGTCCCAGACGGCCTCTACGGCGAGCACCAGCGGGTCGGTCGTGTTGGATTCTTCGAGCGCCTTGCCGAGCGACAGGTTGACGACACGGATGTCGTGCGTCGTACCGTTGTTGAGTACCCAGTCCAGCGCCGCGATCGCGTCGGAGACGCTGCCTACACCATTCTCGTCGAACACGCGCAGCGAGTGGATCGGCGTGTACGGCGCGATGCCCTGGTAAGCGCCGTTAGAGCTCGCGCCGCTGCCGCCGATGACGCCGGCGACGTGCGTGCCGTGGCCGAACGGGTCGTAGGCGTCGTCGCCGATGACCTGGATAGCGACATTGTCGATCAACATGGAGGCATCATCGTCGGTGTTGCTTACGCGGAACCGGATGACGGTATCAGCCGACCCATAGGGGGTCAGGTCCAGGGTCTCGCCTAGAACCAATTGCTCACTATCGTACGTGGCGAGGGGCGCGGACCATGTGATGCCGCCGTCAGTTGAAGCCTCGACGACCCACGCGGCCGAACCTTCGAAGCTCCTCGTATGATAATCGAACGTGAGAATCGCCGTGTTCGCTCCTGACAGGTCGACACGACGCTGTAATTCGCCGTAACGATTACGCGCGTCGAACTCGATGCACCTGCCGCCGCCATTCGGGCACGCCCAGTGTTCTTCAACGGTAATGTTGCCGCTGTGCGGGCTGTTGTTGTCGTCGTATTCTACCCAGGGATACTGGCCCCATTTCAGGGACCCGTCGCTGTTGTTGAACGCGGTGACATCGAAGTTGTCGAGATAGACACCAGTCGCGCCGTCATCGACGTCGGTGACACACGGTGAGGTCGAGACAGACGGAACGGCACCGCTATAGCAGTCAATACGCTGCCGGACGTGCAGGTCACCGTGGCGACCGACACCCGAATCGATAACCGCAACGCCGACCTGCTTGTTCATGACGAGCTTCTTCTCGTACTCCATCTTCGAATCGAACGACAGAGTGTTGGC
>JAAUYD010086814.1_pt1 | contig 14581 bp, 13 predicted proteins | sample 7278101 | NCBI WGS metagenome assembly JAAUYD01 (sample SAMN14350128, study PRJNA611818) | marine sediment metagenome | isolation source: surface marine sediment (0.6m) | place: French Polynesia: Moorea | collected 2018-08
CCTTAACGTCTTAAGGCAACAAGGAATAACCCCAACCGACATCCGTCTGGTGGGCGGGGGAGCGAAAAGCCCCCTCTGGCGTCAGATGGTTGCGGATGTGTTTGATTGCCCGGTGGTTTGCCCGCAGTCATCGGAAGCCGGCGCGGTGGGGGCTGCGTTACAGGCGATGTGGTGTTTTATCAATCAAAAAGCAGGCGCCCTTTCACTGGCTGAGCTGACGGACCGCTATGTTGCGCTGGACGAATCCACCCGGGCCGTGCCCGACTCTTCCAGGGCGGCCCGCTATGCCGAGGTTTATCAGCAGTATCTAAAGTTAAATGACGTTATGAAGCCGATGCTTTAAGGTATTTGAAACAGAACAGTGAATTATGAACCTGTGACCGCTTAAGAAAGGAAAAGACGATGGAACTCGACAGGAAATTAAAAATGGGAATGGTCGGTGGCGGCCGAGACGCTTTTATCGGTGCTGTGCATCGCAAGGCCGCTTTAATGGACGGAAAAATTGAATTTATCGCCGGCGCGCTGTCTTCAGATCCTGAAAAAGCAAAGGCATCCGCCCGGGACCTCTTGATCAGTAAAGATAGGTCTTATGGTACCTGGCAGGAGATGGTTGATAAAGAATCGAACCTGCCGGAAAACGACCGCATTGATTTCGTCTCTATTGTCACCCCGAATTTCATGCATTTTCCGATTGCAAAAGGCTTTGCCGAAATCGGGATTAATATTATCTGTGATAAACCCATGACCTACTCCTTGCAAGAAGCAAAAGACCTGGTTAATATTGTCAAGGATTCTGGCATCGTCTTTGCCCTGTCCCATAATTATACCGGCTATCCGATGGTCAAGCAGGCCCGCCATATGGTTCGCACTGGTGAACTTGGCGATATTTTGAAAATCGTGGTCGAATATCCCCAGGGCTGGCTCTTGAAGTCAATTGAAGAAGACGGACAGAAGCAGGCTTCCTGGCGCACCGATCCCGAACGCTCGGGGATTTCCAACTGTATGGGTGACATCGGGTCCCACTGTGAGAATCTGGCGCACTATATAACCGGTCTTGAAATAACAGAAATGTGTGCCGATTTAAAGAGTATCCTGGATCGCCCTCTGGACAATGACGGTAATATATTGCTTCACTTTGAAAAAGAGGCCAGCGGGATATTGCATGCCTCTCAATTTTCGGCCGGCGAGGAAAACAATTTGAGGATTCGAGTTTACGGCACCAAGGGTTCTCTGGAGTGGCATCAGGAAGAGCCAAACTACCTGTGGTTCAGAACCAACCAAGGGCCCGCTCACCTCTACCGCCGCGGGAACGCTTATATGTGCGATGCCGCCCAGCGAGCAACCCGCCTCCCTCCGGGGCATCCGGAGGCCTTTATTGAGGCATTTGCCAATATCTATGCCAACGCGACGGATGCAATGCGTGCTAAAATTCTCGGCCTAGAGCCGGACGAACTGGTATTGGATTTCCCTACGGTGATTGACGGCGCCAGAGGTCTGGCATTTATTGAATCCGCTGTCGAAAGCGGCCGGAGCGATCAAAAGTGGTATCCGATGAAAGCCTTTGTATAGAAATGAAGATTTAAGATTGAAGACTGAAGATTTATAGAAGCCGCTTTACTCCGCCATTTTTATTTAAATTTTATATCGATCTGCCGGAGGCAGACATCAAATATTCATTCTTCAATAGAAAATCTTAAATTATGGGAGATCCCATTGAGTTTGCAAGCAGATAGAATGTTTCAAGAATAAGCTAAAATTTGAAAGGAGGAGCACAAATGGCAAGACCAGTGACCTTATTTACCGGGCAATGGGCTGATTTACCCCTGACGGAGCTTGCTAAAAAAGCCAGTGGCTGGGGCTATGACGGTTTAGAACTGGCCTGCTGGGGCGATCATTTTGACGCGGCCAGAGGTGCGACAGACCCGGAATACTGTGAGCAACAAAAAAATATTCTCAAACAAAACTCTTTAAATGTATATGCCATCTCCAATCACCTGGCAGGTCAGTTAGTCTGTGACTTAAATAATGACGCCAGGTCCGACGGATTTGCGCCCAATGATTGTGCCGGCGATCCCCAGAAAAAAAGGAACTGGGCGGTAGAGAGCATGAAACAAAGCGCGATTGCCGCCAAAAACATGGGGTTAAATGTCGTCAACGGATTTACCGGATCATCTATCTGGCATCTGGTTTATTCCTTCCCACCGGTGAGCGAGGCGCAGATCAAGGAAGGTTTTAAGTATTTTGCCGATATGTGGAATCCTATCCTGGACGTGTTTGACGAAAACGGTGTCAAATTTGCGCTGGAAGTTCATCCCACTGAAATCGCCTTTGATAGTATCTCGGCGGAACGAACTCTGGAGGCAGTCGGTCGTCGAGAAGCCTTTGGTTTCAATTTTGATCCGAGTCACCTGGAGTGGCAGGGCGTTGATCCGGCTAAATTCATCAGAACCTTTTCAGACAGGATCTATCATGTTCATATGAAAGACACAGCGGTGACGTTGGATGGAACCTCCGGAATTCTTAGCAGTTATTTAAATTTCGGTCAGCCGGGACGTGGCTGGGATTTTCGGTCTCTTGGCAGAGGTCAGGTTGATTTTGAAGAAATCATACGGGCGCTGAATGAAATCAAGTACGCCGGCCCGCTGTCAGTGGAATGGGAAGATGCTGCCATGGATCGCGAAGCCGGTGCGAAAGAATCAGCTGCATTTGTCAAAGACGTGGATTTTACGCCTTCCGGTCGCATGTTTGACGAGGTTTTTTCGACGGATTAGAATCAAGGAAAACGTCGGTTCCAATGAGCTAAGCAATTCATCGTTTACAAGCCGGGCGTGACCATTTTTACAAACGTTGTGTTTACCAAAATATCCTGCTCATCGACTTCGATAAAAAAAAACCGTTTGCTGAAATTTAGAAAATCGGAAAGCCGTGTGCGGGTCTTTGGAAGATCAATGAAAACGTTTCCTTCAAGGATGTCTCCGGATAATAAAAAGATTTTGGTCGAAGCCCGGCTCAGGTAGGGCAGGTCCTTTGGCATTTCACAGATGGCCATCCTGACCATCACGATGGAGCCTTTTTGCAGCAGCGAAATCTCACCTTCAGCTATTTCAAAAGGAATATAGAACCGATCATCGTTGAGGATTTCAATTACGTTTTCGCTTCCAGCAAGACCCTTGGGAGAAGGTGAAATGAAAAAGTGGCCAACTATGGAACGACCATCAGAGAATATGATTTTCGCCTGTCTTTTTTGGGTCTTTATTTTGAGGCTCATTTTTTCTCCTATACTACCAGGACAAACGCTAACCGAACAGACTATCTATTTCATAATACAAAAAAGAAAACTTTTTAGTGCCTAATCATCATCTTCTGCCATGGCCTCATCTGCAAGACGCGCTGCTTCCAGCAGAAGGGACATGGTTTGACCCTGGATCGTCTGAGGTGGGAATGCCGAACAGGGTACAATTTGAAATCTTCCCTTCTCCCACACGGCAATTTTGTAAAATGCATTTTCACCCTCAAGATCGCCTGTGTGAGCATGGATAATGTTTCCCTTTTCAATATAAATTTGTCCGCTCTCAGTTTCGTTTTCCAGGGTTATTCTTACACTTTTTTCACCGGCAGAGAGACTTTGGATAAAATCAATGGCACTCATCTCTTGCAGAGATCCGCTGACGCCACCATTTGTCTCCTGTGGATTTTTCTTCAAAATTGCCCTCTGAACTTTTAAAGAAAGAACTTCTAATTCACCTGATTTTTTTATGACATCATCTGCACCTGATTCAAGGCATTCTACAGGAAGTCTGTCGTTTTCTTCTTCTGTGAAGAAAAAAAATGGGATATTGGCGGTCGATTGATTTGATCTTAACATACGACAAAATTTCAATCCGTCCATTTCCGCTAATTTTATTTCAGAGATGATGAGGTCATATTTATGGTCAGCTAGTCGTTTTCGGGCTTTCCCGATATCAGGTACAACATCCACCTCAAATCCATCATTGTTTAACCGAATGGCAGGAGGGGATGTCGCTGATTGGGATTTGTCTACAATAAGAATGCGGCCTGCAGGCCTATCAATGTCTTTGAGAAACGCTTCATTTTTAATAAGGTTCAGGAATACTTCCAAGTACGTTTCGAATCCTGATGAGGGCAGGTTTTTGAGTAGAATGCGACGCAGTCGGTCCAGGTCTTCAATGAGTCGAGGGTCTTTTCTTTTAAGGGCCTGGTAATATGTCACTAGTTTGAGAATAGCTGCTTCCACCCGGACAGCCTTATTCTTATGATGATGCGGGCAGAAAATTTCTTCGAGTTTAAAGGGTGTTGCAATTTGCTTTAGGAGGTCACGGTTCTTTTCAAAAGTAGAAAACCATGCTGCCAATACGACACCGTCTATCTGCGTCTGGAACAGATCGAGCTTCAGAGCCAGTAGTTTACAATATCTCGCACGGGTTAATACTTCCTGAATACGATGCGGTTCATTTTCAAGGTGCTTTCGAACAAACGCAGCAGCCAAATTGATTAGTGATTCACTCATTACTTGATAGGGATAATCCTGCCCTGCCACCAGCATTGCCGGGTTGTAATAGGACGTTTGGGGAAGTTCAATTGACTCAGGTATGGCCTTCTGCCAGGATCCCATAGCAGGATAGCTGCGTCCATTGACTAGGAGGCGGTCAAAGGATTGATCTCCCAGAATTTTGGGGAGTTCCTCGGGGGAAGTAATCCATTGGATGTTAGTGTATCCTTCTCCCTTGAGGATGGTTTTGAGTGCGTTTGCACGTGTAACCTCGGGTTCGACCAGGACAAGCTTTTTCTCATTTGGCACCGTTTCTTCAAGAAAAACCGTTTTTTGTGAATCCTTAGCGGGTATCAGGATTTTAAAATCCTGGGGTAAATCCAGCTCTGTGTTATCTTTATATGTCTTGCCCTTATAATGAACATCGATGGCCTTCTTGATCTCATCGCCGGTAGCGATTGTGAAATCAAGTTGCAAAGGCGGCGGAAATACAGTTTTTAGCTGACGGATGAGAACCTGATTGTCAGGTTCTGTACAAGCCAGGGTCAGAAGATTTTTTTTCGAATCATAGTTGATCGGAAATATATTCCACTGGTCTGCAAACTTGGCAGAAACATGTGATTTGGCAGCGTCCGGTGGGGCAGAATCAAGAAGTGGATGATAAACCATGTTGGAAAGCGCCGCCAGTGCGCTTCCCAATGCTGAATAGTTTAGCAGATCTAAGAAAACAAGAGACTGCTCAATTGATATTTTACGGGTGAGCGCATAGTCCTCTGCTTGCAGAAATTCCTCCTCTGTTAAACGCCCATTATTTACCAGGTAGTCTTTAAGTTTTGAGCTTTCTTGCATGATATAAACAGTACAAATCCAGTTAAACTTTGGAGCAGGAAAAGGGTGGCTGTTAGCATTTTTACTGCCTAACCACTTGATCACCTAACGAATTAAGGAGGTCTCCGCTACAATTATTCTGTTTCTTTCAGGTAAGCCGCCACCTCATCTTCCGTCACCCGTTCTGTTTCAACCAAATATTTCATGTGATTTTCCATGGTCTGCATACCCTGGGATTTTCCGGTCTGCATCACCGAAAGGATCTGGTACGTCTTTTCTTCCCGAATGAGATTCTTGATGGCTTGATTTGAGATCATTACTTCAACTGCGGCAACTCTTCCCTTTCCGTCGGCTTTTCGTAACAGCAGCTGAGCCACTACACCGCGCAATGACTCGGAAAGCATGGTCCTGATTTGGGGCTGCTGTGCAGTAGGAAATACATCGATGATACGGTCGATGGTCTGGGCCGCACTACAGGTATGAAGTGTCCCCAAAACAAGCAAGCCGGTCTCTGCTGCCGTTAACCCGAGTTGTATGGTCTCAAAGTCTCTCATCTCCCCGACGAGAATAACATCCGGGTCCTCCCTCAACGCGGCACGTAATCCGGAAGCAAAGGTTTTCACATGAAATCCGAGTTGCCTTTGATGGATAAGGCATTTTCCTTTCGAATGTATAAACTCAATAGGATCTTCAAGTGTGATGATATGATAGTTTTTTTCTTTGTTCATAAGATTGATCATTGCCGCCAACGTGGTTGATTTACCGGATCCCGTAGGTCCCGTTACCAATACCAGCCCATTGGGGACGCCAGCGAGGGTTTGAACGGATTCCGGAAGCGCCAGTTCTCTGATGGTGTTGATTTTGGTCGGAATGAGCCGGAAGGCACCACCATATCCATTTCTTTCCAAGAAGACATTGACTCTGAACCGAGCCACCCCCTCAATTTCATACGCAAAGTCAATGTCCATCTTATCCCTGAGAAGTTTTAATTGCTCATCATCCATCAATTCAAGCAGAAGGATTTCAACCTCTTTTGGTGAGAGATCATGATACTTGGTACGTTGTAACTCACCGTCTATACGCAACATGGGTGGCGTTCCTGCAGAAATGTGCAAATCTGAGGCTTTATGCTGAACCATCACATCGAGTAAAACATCGATTTTAGCCAAACCAATCCCCTATATCACCAATCGCCTCTCCATACGTATAATCCCGATCCCTTTGCGAAAAAGGGGCTCTTAGGACAATGCTTCGAAGGGCGGTCATTCGAATTACTGATTCGGCCAAATATCGGTTAAACTTTAGTTTTTGTTTCTTTGGTGAATGCCCGGCGTGATATAGCGGCATTTATTGAAAAAAGAAAAGGTGTTGAGGATATTTAGGCAAAAATAGAAAAGGATGCTATTCATGAGATTAGACGGGGGGCATGCTTATTTTTAGCCATCCATTATCCAGCATCGAGTATCCGGCATCTATGATCGAATATTTGCCGCTGGTGGAAAAAACGACGATCGAAAAACATATCAGAAGCAAGTTGTCGCTAGACACGACGATGCATCTAACGCGGCTCGAGTAAAAGTACCCCGTTATCCGTATTGATATCCATACGAAACCGCCGCAGGTAATTCATTCCGAGCAATCCCCACTCAGTCTGATTCGGCAGATCTAAAACCAGCGCTTTTAAATTCGTTTCTTCCCAGCCCTCCACGGTGATGGAAGACAGCGTCACTTCCGGTGCATACTTGACGCCGCCTGCCGTATAGACCTTTCGCAAGGGATTGCTTGCGCCCACCTCCAAGCCGAGCGCCTCGGCAGTTGAACGAGGGATTGTTATCAGGGATGCCCCGGTGTCAACAATAAATGTCTGATATGCATTGCTATTTAAGACGGCTGTAAGTGGTATTTGTCGGGTACCGGGAGTAAAGTTAATGACAATTTTGCCTTGCTGGGCTTTTAATTCTGAAATTTGAGCTTGAAGATTCCGGACTTTATCATTCAAGGCAGACGGATAATCTCTCATGAACAGGAGCTCTTCAGCCTGGGCCCAATCGTTTTCCGCCAGCGCCAGTTCAACCCCCATCAAATGAATATCTGCATCGTCCGGCAGTTCCTGGCTGCCAAGTCGATAGGCTCGCCAAGCCCCCTGTAAATTACCATTTTTAAACAAAACGGTTATCCAGTTTTGATAAAGGTCGGAAAAAAATTTTTCCAGTTGATCGTCATCCTCCTCAGCTATCGGTGGCAAGCCGGCCATCACACTTTCGGTGAGATTTACGGCGTCTTCTATACCATACCCTTGGGCGGTGGCCCGGCCGATGTCCATCAACAGCCCATTATCATCAGCCTCAATAAGCATCTGCGCGTCAAAGATGCTGGCGACTGCTCTGGCAGCGCCGGCAGTTAATGCATCGGCAATCAATTCCCGCATTTTTTTGATGACGGTTGCCTTTCGTAAATGTACCGGTGTTTCTTTGGCCGTAAGTTTGGGCTCAAATTTAAACCCGCTGGCAAAGGCCTCCAGCCGTTCAATCGAGGTGTAGTCTGTTTCCATAGCCAGGGCCCGTGTAAACTCTTCTTCTCTGCTGTTGGCAAAGGTATACCGGTAAAAATCATCTACCCGAATCTCCGGTCTCAAATATTTGCCTTCATCACCTTGCCAGACAAAAGCACCGGTAACCAAATCGCCGAAAGTCCAGCCCACCGCGCGATCCTGCTGAAATAAAACCCCGGCCTCCGCAAAATCTTCCGGCAGCAGGCCTTCAATAAAATTCCCCTGTTCCCTGGGATCTTCAAGGGCCACCGGCTCAGGAGAATTATCTGATGTTATGGAGAGCCAGGTCAATGGCTCCGTTGCCGACCATGAAAAGAGCTCTGGTCCTTCAATGGTCAATTCCTCTAAAATCCGCCAGAGTCCGATTTTGTCGTCGTCGTTGTAAATCCCGCCGACAATACTCACCTCGGTGTCCGTACCCATCTTGAGAATCCATTCAGCGCCGCCCAGACATATTTCTTTCGGCAAGGCGATCCAACCGCCGCCGACCACCGGTACCTGAACTTCATTGATAACCTTACCCGTGATATCTTTGATGACAACCAGGCCCAGCGGAATTTTTAAGGGAGCAGAAGCCACTGAGACCTCTTCATTTTTGGGAGGCGGAGGCTCCTCCGGGGGCGTTTCGGCTTTTATCATTTCCTTTGGGGGGGCTTGAGCCTGGGAGGAAGTGGGCTGAGGGTCCACTTTAGACTGTCGCAGGTTAAACATACGTTGATGAAAATAGACCATGGCGGCGATGAATAATAAAACAGAAACAAGTAGCCACATCCATTTTTTTCGCTCAGCGGAAGACGTTCGCAGCGAAATACCGCAATTCAGGCAAAAATTGGATCCTTCCGGATTATTCGTGTAGCATTGGGGGCAGACCAGAATGGTCTCGTCATCGGGTAGTATTATTTCAAGGTCCTGATCTGTCATTTTTTAGCGATAATCTGTCTTACACTGGAAATTTTAACGGAATAAAAATGGAATCATTTACAAAGGAAAAACTGTGAAATCTCATCATTTAAAACTTCCCAGTTAAGGCCCCTGCACAACTTCAGTGTCTCACAAATCAAAATTTCAGGCAAGGACTATGAAATTTCGAGATTATTTAAATGCATAAATAGAGGATCGCGAAAATCATATCACGGGTTAGTTGTCAGACAGCGGGGATCGGGGCAGTAGCAACAGGTCACCATGCAAAGATCAATCAGCGACCACCAACAGAGATAGGGCTATGAGGATAGCCCCTGGAAGAAACCGGGGCCACCTTTGCTGGCAGCCGCTGATTTATCTCAATTCATAATCCACCGGTATCGTTAAGGTTTGTACTATGAAGTATGCCCTCGTAGTAACGATAGAACCTTTTAAATTCTCGCTGGCATAGCCGGTGGCTTATGAATTGAGTTAAGACAGGAAAATTTGAGGCCAGCCGGCTGCGGATCTCCCGGGCAATGTCTGCCGCCAGCCCCAATTTCGTACAATATCGGTGAATATGAATATCGATGCTGCGCTTGGCCTTCTGCCAGGTGGGACGCAATCCCCATGACGGCATAAGATTATGAAGGCTAGGCAGCATCATATACCGCTGTTTTCGGGATCAATCACGGGCCCGGTTTGAGGCAATCCCGAACCTGGACGAAACTGTCGGGCGCCGCAACCAAAAGATGATCGTCGATCTTCTGTCCGTCCAGGTATTCATTCAGATGAAAATTGCAGCCGTCAAAATTACACACTTTCCCTCCGGCGGCTTCTAGAATCACACGGGCGGCCGCCAATCCCTGAAAGGACTCATTTGCAACAACCGCCGCATCGGCGCGTCCCGTGGCCACATAGCAGATGTGGGCCGACGCACAACCCAAATTTCGTATTTTACCCGGAAAGGTCGATCGATAATGCTGGTGAAAGCGGGAAAAGGTAAACAAGACACTCTCGTCATTGATGGTCGTTGATTCTGATATTTTTATTTTCTTTTTACCCCAAAAAGCATCCTGTCCGGCCCTGGCATGAAATATGTCGCCGGTGGCCGGCATAAAAAACACGCCCAAAATCGGCCAAAAATTATCCAGCAGGGCCATGGACATCCCCCATATGGGAATCCCGGCCTGGTAGTTTGCCACCCCCTCGATGGGATCAAAGATCCACAGAAACCGTTTTCCTTCATGGGAATAATTTTCATTAAGTTCGTCATATTTAAATAACTGGTGATCCGGGAACCGCTCATTTAATTTTTCCTGGAAATAGTCTGCTATGCGAAGGTCAGCCTCGGTAACCATCCCCTGGTCGAATTTGACCCGGGTTCGGCCCTTTCCATAAAACGGCAGGGCTTTTTTCCCCGCCTTTTTAATGAACTCCATGGCAAATTTGCTTAACTCTTCAATCCCTTGACCTTTGCGCCCCATTTTTCCTCCTTTTTTAGATTCGTTTGAAGACTTTTTTATATTTTTAAGTATCGAGTATGCGGAAGCCGGCATCCGCCGGCAACAACCAAACTAAATAATAATCATCGATGATCTTGATGACAATTAACGTCCCATCATCTTCAAGTACGTTGAACCACCTAACCTTGGTGTGTACATCACCATATCCGGCCCAGCCGAATGGATCAAGAAAAAACAAATACAACCTGTTCTTTTCTTGACAAGGACAGGTTGATACCATACTATTCTATGAATTTTCTAATTATTTACAGTCAAATCAGCGGTTACCAGCAGAGTTGGGGGTATGAGAATATGGCCCCTCAAAGGACCGGAGTCAGATCTGCTGGTGACCGCTGATTTCGTTTAACCAAACGCATATACTATATTTTTTTCCGGAGGCAATCAAATGAGCGAAAAAATTCCGACCCGTGAAGAGGCCCTGACGCTTCTAAAAACATACAACAAAACCGAAAGTTTGAGAAAGCATGCCCTGGCTGTCGAGGGGGTGATGCGATACTTCGCCCGCAAACGCAAGGAGGACGAAGAAAAGTGGGGGATTATCGGCCTGATTCACGATCTGGATTATGAACAATACCCCGATCAACACTGCAAAAAAACGGAAGAAATATTGCGCCAAAACAATTGGCCCGAAGAATACATACGGGCGGTGATCAGCCACGGCTGGGGGATTTGTACCGATGTCAAACCGGAAACTGATTTGGAAAAAGTGCTTTATGCCATTGATGAATTGACCGGGCTGGTGGTGACAACGGCCCTGGTGCGTCCTTCTAAAAGCGTGATGGATGTTAAAACCAAATCGGTTAAAAAAAAATGGAAGGACAAGCGATTTGCTGCGGGTGTGGATCGGTCCATTATCGAAAATGGGGCGTCGATGCTGGGGATGGAGATCCCGGAATTGATTACGGATACAATCGCCGGTATGCGCGAAGTTGCAGAAGAGATCGGTTTGAAAGGAAACATCGAATAATATCAGAATGCGAATTGTGAATCGCGGTGTTTGGAACAGAAGATCGCGTGACAAAGCAATACCGGTAATCCAGCATCCAGCGGCCGGCAATCGCTATCGGGTAACCCGTCATTTTTTCTGAAATCCGGTGTACACCCAGTAGATTATCCAGATCAGCGCTACCGGGCCGATGCCGAGATAGAGGTAACGGGAAAGATCCTGTTTCCATGGTTGCAGGAAAGCTGCCACCACCGCTGGCCAAATTACAGAGGCCGCGACGGCCAATCGCATTTTTCCGGAGATCACAATCGCCGGCCTGGGCGCAGCCTGTCTCGGTTCCGCTCCTCTGTTGAGAATTCTGGGCAAAAACAAGATTCCCAGAATTATGATTACCAACAACAATATTTCCTGAATACCTGAAAACATCTATCCTCCGACGAATGCACTTGATTACCATAAAAACATCCGGTAGACAAGGTGCAGCCATTACACCCGCGTCTGTCATTTGAATAGTTACTTTTTATTCATAAATCCCTCACTTTAATTTCATAAAACACCCCGCAACCTGATTTTTTAAGACAATCCAAACGACAGGCCTGTCTACATATTTCTTATTTTATTAATAAAAATAAAACTTTTTATCATTGGTATCTATTTTGCTACGGGGTTATCATTTTGCTCGTTGAAAAAACGAGGTTGCTCAAAGAACAGGCAACCCGGATTTTAATTCTAACATTCAAATCCCGATCCTGCCGGCGACCGGAAGCTGGACCGGGACTCTTAACTACTTTCGGTAGGCACAAGAATTATAGAAGAGACAAGTGGAGGTATGATTTGGTGCGCAACGTCAATGGATTTACCCTCATCGAAGCGCTGACCGTGATTTCATTAATGGCCTGCATTTCAACCCTTGCCGCCCCAAATTTGATAAATTGGCTTAGCAGGGCCAAATTGAATGGGGCCGTAATTAATCTCAAAGGAGGCCTGGAGTTGGCAAAATTTAAGGCCATACAGGAGAACAGACCGGTTGCTGTGAATTTTACCGCAAACAGTTATGTCGTATTTAGGGATACCGGGGCAACCTCCGGCGTATATGATGCCGGCGAGGAAGTTTTTAGAAAAAAAACGCTTGCTACCGGAATTAGAATCGATCTCTCAGCAACGACCTTTGCCGATACCGGCAAAGGCGGGAAAAAGACTCGCTTTAGAGGCCGTGGAACTTCCGCTTCCGGGACAGTTTACTTAGTTAACTCGAATGGAATGGTAAAAAAAATTATTGTGAGTAGTACCGGTCGCATAAGAACTGAATAATCACAACTCATGCATATGACACCATACGGTAGATTACACTTATTATCAAAAAGCAATAAGGGCCGAACGATGATTGAAGTTCTCATCGCCATGGCCATTTTCGCAATTGGATTTATTGTGGTTGGTCGCATGGTACTATCGACGACACGCAACAATTCAACGGGCAACCTCCTTACAACGGCCACCATGTTGGCACAAGAAAAAATTGAATATTTGAAAACTTTACCCATCCAACAAATGCAAACCCAGTGCTCTGAAGATCTTGAAGCCGAACATCTGGGCAAGACCTTTAAGCGCTCATGTGACGTCAGTAAGTCTTTTTCCAAGACAACCAAAATCATTCAAGTGACAGTGAGCTGGAACCGAAGGGGCCAAAACCGTGAAGTGGTTCTAAGAACACTTACTCGTGGAAACGGAGCATGATAATTAAATTCAACCAACACATCAGGCCGACCAGAAGTATTTTTCCCCTAGCCTCAGAAGCCGATGGCTTTACCGTAACAGAACTTGTATTGGCCCTTGCCATGATGATGACGGTAATGGCGTCCATGGTCAGCCTGCTGATATCCCTAAATCGATCGTATACCACCCAGAACGTTACAGCAGGGGTTCAGCAGGTAACACGAGCCGGCATCAATATTATGGCGCGTGATATTCGCATGGCAGGTTTAAATCCGCTTAAAATAAACCAAATCGGAATCCTGGAAGCATCTGTGGATAAAATCCATTTTCAGCAGGACGTAAATGGCAACGGCACAATAGAGTCAGATCAAGATGAGGATATTGCATATCTATTGAACCGCAACCACCAGCTGATAAGACAAAAAGATGGTAACTCCAGGTCTAACAAATCCCTGATCAATCATGTGGAAGATCTGACATTTAAATACGTTGACAGGGAAGATGAAGAAACAAGTATCCTCGAAGATATTCAGTCAGTAGAAATTTCCTTGATGGTTCGGGAACCGGCCGGAAACAACAAAACTATAAGCCGTACCTATTCCACCCGGGTCATTTGCCGCAATCTGGTTAACTAAATATAAAGAATGAACAGACCATCATGAAAACCACATCTATTCTGAAAAATGACAAGGGAGCCTTGATGATTATGGTATCTATCATGCTTCTGGCATTGCTGACAATTATCAGTGTTGCCGCCTCGAGGACAGCCAATACGGAAATCGGTATCGCCGCCAATGAATATGCCTACCAGCGCTCTTTTTACAATGCTGAAGGGGCCATCCTGGAGGTTGTTGATTTATTGGAAGGCAGCGCAACCCCGCTGAAAAATCCTCCTCCATGGATGAGTCTGGATGAGAACCTTGTCAACGATGACACGGTATTCGCAATTTGGGAGGATCGTGCAAAAATGAAGGGTGTCACGCCCCAGGCATCCATTATTGATCCGCAAACTACTGATTATCTCGTCGTTCACCACGGCGTTCTTTCAGGCAGTTCGTTGGATATGAACAAACCCGCCAAACATTCATTTTCAATTTATGGTCGCTCTAAAAGCAAGGGTTTTGTCATGCTAAAAATAGGCTATGCAAAAGTTTACTAGCAAGTTTCGCAGGAGGCAATAGATGCAACATCTACGACAACACAATTATCCAGCTGCCGGTTTCTTGCAACACTTTTGCCTCAAAGTGACATGGGTGTTTCTTAGGCCAATTCTGATGGCGGTTTTCTTTTCAATAACTCCTGTTCATGGGACAATGGACCTCGCCGACGAACCCATGATGGCGGTAATCAAGCCAGCACCCGCCAATATTATGTTATTACTGGACGATTCCAGTAGCATGACGTTCGAGGTTCTGACAGCCGATTATTACGAGGGGCGCTTTCCCAATCCTGAGAAAGATGAGCGGGATGGATACGGCTATATTTTTGACGATGACGGTCATCATGCCGCTGAGGATGCAATACGATACATGGGATCAGCCGGAAGGAAATTCTGGAAATCCCAGTTTCATGAATATAACGTCATCTACTACAATCCGCAGGTGGCC
>JAAUYD010187064.1_pt1 | contig 14579 bp, 8 predicted proteins | sample 7278101 | NCBI WGS metagenome assembly JAAUYD01 (sample SAMN14350128, study PRJNA611818) | marine sediment metagenome | isolation source: surface marine sediment (0.6m) | place: French Polynesia: Moorea | collected 2018-08
AAGCCAGGAAAGACTAAAAGATCGCAGATCGAACTTTATTTTTTACTCAAAGAACGAATTTTCAAAGCTGCTCGATATAAATCTTCGTAATAAGTTTGCCAGCATTTTTCCTCTGCAGATGCTGCTAAGAATACCTTAATATCTCTTAGATCCTTAACAAAGGATTTGTTAGAAATACTAACTCGATCGCCGATCGCAGATTTTTTCATGGTCTTTCTCCTTAGTTCAGATTTTTTCAAACTACTTTCGAGCAGCTCTAAGCTATTTAAAGCCATTTGGGTTTAAGTCCCCTCTTTAATCTTTAGATAAAGAGTCTTCAATTAAAGTAGTCTAAATCTACTTTTAAATTGTCCTTCTGCCCTCTGCCTTCTGCCCTCTGCCTTCTTTTTAAAGCATACTTATTTAACCGCTTCTTAAACAGAATTTATTGTTTTGTTGCAGACATTTTAGTGTAAACTTTTACGATCGCTTAAGTTGCTTTTAATCGATAGTTAACTTGCAAAAGATCGCCCTGTTTAAAATCTGAACCCGAGCAGATCCAAGCTTTGCCCCAGGCGAAAGAAGATATAAAATTAAAAAAAAGGAAATTGTAAAAAAATGGCAGTTGTTACCGCAGTCGGATTGCTAGCTGGTACTTTAACCACAATATCTTTCGTCCCCCAGGTGATTAAAACATGGACATCTAGATCGACTAAAGATATCTCTCTGGGAATGTTTTTAAGTTTTTGCTTGGGAGTATTGTTATGGATAGTTTACGGCATATCCGTCGGCGATCTGCCAGTAATAGTGACTAATTTAGCTACATTAATCCTCGCTTCAACGATCTTAACAATGAAGTTAATCTACAAATAAAATTCCCCCTCTTCGATAGCTCCAGAATAAGTTCAGATTTAAAGCTGGCAGGCCCGAAACATAAACAAACAAAAGAATTATCCAGCAACTTGCCCCAGTTGACACCTCAAGGTAAGGTAATTAGAATTACCCCAACGTTAAGATCGAATTTTTCGATATTAATCGGATTTTTGAGATATTTAGCCCGATCGTAATCTAGGAGTAGAACCAAAACTGTAAAGATAAATATAATTAAGTATATTCATAAAATTATCAAAAAAGAAAGACCTAAAAACCTAAAAAGAAGACCTCAAGCTGGGTTTAAATATTTAGCGAGTTTAAAATGACTAACGAAGAATTACTAGAAATAATCTCAACAGCAGCAAGAGAAAAACAAACTCAACTAGAATTACGGGAGTGCGATCTTACTAGTTTGCCCCCAGAAATCGGTCAACTAACCGATCTGACGAGAATTTACTTGAACGGGAATAAACTAGAGTCTCTCCCCCCAGAAATTGGTAACTTAACTAACTTAACCAGGCTGTATTTACGGGATAATAAACTAGAGTCTCTGCCACCAGAAATTGGTAATTTAACTAACTTAACTCATATATATATAAGAGGCAATAGATTAACTAGTTTGCCGCCAGAAATCGGCAATCTAACCAAACTAAAAGGATTATTTCTCAGCGATAATAATATTTCTAGTTTGCCCCCAGAATTAAAGAAATTAACTCAATTAGGCAATCTCGACTTAACCAGGAATCCGATCGCAATTCCCCCAGAAATATTGAATAACGTTAACGAGCCTCGTCTCATCACTCAATATTATTTTAAATACAACGAAGGCGCAGCAGAAGCAAAACCTTTAAACGAAGTCAAAATGCTGCTCGTCGGCCCCTCCGGTGCGGGAAAAACTTCTCTATTAGAGCGTTTGCAGCGCGATCGCTTCGATCCTCAAGTTGCAACTACTTTAGGCATTAATCTCGAAACCTGGCCCGTCGAGATCGATAAGCAAGAGGTTAAGGTTAATGTTTGGGACTTCGGTGGGGGAGAATGGATGCATTCGGCCCATCAATTCTTTTTTACCAAGCGGAGTCTTTATCTGCTGGCGATCGATGCCAATAAAAATGAAGCAGAAAATGAAATTGAATATTGGCTCGAGTTAATTAAAAGTTTTGGCAATCAATCTCCAGTAATTGTCGTCGCTAACAAAACAGACAGCAATAAGTTGACTTTGAATCGCCGCAAATGGCAAGAACAATATCCCAATATCAAAACTTTTGTCGAAGTTTCTTGTCAAGAAAATTACGGCATCCCAGAGTTAAAAACGATTATCTCTCGAGAAATATCGGCTTTACCTCACAACATTCATCAAGAATTAGATCCGACTTGGTGGACGATAAAACAAGAAATGGAGCAAAAATCGGAAATTGCGATGAGTTTAGCTGAATATCAAAGTTGGGCTAGATCCGAAGCACTCATCGAACCAAACGATCAAAGCGATTTATTAAAATTAATCAATGATTTGGGTCATGTCGTCTGTTTGCGCGGCAACTCGAGCGAAGAAGGGAAAATCTATCAAAGTCGATTGCTGGTAGCTGGAATTTATAAACTGCTCAACGATCGCGAATTACAGCAATATCAAGGAGTGCTTGAAAAAGAACAACTCGATCGCATCTTTGAATTAGATGTTTTGAAAGCAAATCCAGTTGCGATCGCCGAAGCAATGTGTAAAATGGATCTCGCTTTAGAAATTGAAGAGCAACAGATGTATTTAGTTTTAGATTTGCTCGGCACTGAAGAATTAATTACAGGGGAATGGCAAGATAATCTTAATTTTCAGTATCGCTATCGGGTTACACCCCCAAGTTCGATTATTACTCGCTTCTCGATCGCGATGCAAAAATATATCTACGAGAACTATTATTGGCGCAATGGTTTAATTTTAACCTCAGAAGAAAACCAAGCTTTAGTTAAATTCGATCGCAACAGAAAAAAACTTTCAATTTGGGTAAACGGCCCCCAAGAAACAAGAGAAAAATTTTTAAAACAGATTTGCGATCGCATCTATTTAATTCATAAAAGCATTCCCGGAATTGAAGTCGAAGAAGCCCCCGGCCAGGCTGGTAGAATCGTCGAATCGGAAGAAGATCTAACTAAAGAATTAATCGAATTAGATCTGGCGGTGCCGATTAGTTCCGAACAAGATCCTACTTTTATTCTCGACGATATGGATGTCATTGACGAAGATCTGCCACCAGCGCAAGCAGAAAAAGCAACTCCTTCCCCTTCTAGTAAATCGATCGCCCAAAATACTACTTTTATTCTCGATACCCCACCATCAGAAGAGCCTTCAGAAAGCGAAGAGGTTGCTGAAGAGGAAGTCGAAACGAGCAATGCAAAACCAGATCCGATTGCTGAAACTGAAGAAGTTTCAAATCTCGCTTCAAATATCGATCTCGATCTGCCCTCTGAAATTAAGCAGATGGCTAAATCTGAAGATCCGCCAGAAGAATATGAAGATATTAGTTTAGGACGATTTTCCCCGCAAGCAGCTAATAAATCTGCCGAACCAGCTAATAAAATTCCATCTCAAGAAGAAGAAACTCCATCCCAACCGATCGCTTCCCCGATGGTACCACCGCCCCCCAAGTTAGATTTTACTCCGGTAGAAGAAGAGACACAAACAGATACAGCAGCAAAAACTCCTAAAAAAGGCCCTAATTTAGTTTTAATTTCGCTCCTCGCTTTAGCTTTTATTGGCATTGGAATTGGTGCGGTAGTTTACATTCAATCCCAATCGAACGATCGAGAACAAGTTTCTCAGTAAAAGAAATTTAGCTCGAATCATCTTAGCCTTGAAAATTTTCTTGAGAGCGATCGCCACTTAATGGATTTGAATCGCTCTCATTTTTAAAAATTAAAACGCGACGAGCAAATGGGATTTCAATACCTTCGCGATCGAAGGCACTTTTAAGCATTTTACGAAACACGCGCTGTACTGGTAAGTGTTTTCCTGGTTTGACTTTGGTCACAGTCCGAATAGTTAAATCCGATTCCCCAAAATTATCCAAGCCATCGACTCGAGTCGGTTCGACGACATCGGGATTTACCTGTTGTAATTGTTTACCGACTTCCTCAATGATCCGATAAACTTTGTCTAAATTAGAATCGTAATCTACTCCTACCTGGACGACTGCATAGACGTAAGTTTTAGAATAGTTAACAATTTTGGCAACATCTCCGTTGCGAACGATATATACGTGTCCTGCAGGATTGCGAATTCGAGTAGTTCTCAATTCTATTGCTTCGACAAATCCACTAGCTCCGTTAGTTTCGATAAAATCGCCGACTAAATAGTAGTTTTCAAATAAGATAAAAAAGCCATTGACAACATCGTTTACTATTCCTTGCGCCCCCAAACTAACCGCTAAACCGAGCAATCCAGCCCCGGCTAAAATTGGAGTGGCATCGATTTCTATCGTGTAAAGAATGGCAACTCCAGCACTAAAATAAATTAAATATTTCAGGGCACTTTGAATTAGAGGGATAATTGTTAGTCTTCTTTGTCTTTCTAATTCGGTTAAATCGTTGCTTCTTAATAAAATTTCTTCGACTAATAATTTAGCAACTTCAATAAAAACTCGACTGAGAAAAATAATTCCGACTATTTGCACGATGTCGGGCCCGTATCTAGCTAACCTAGCAATTGCTTCGATTTGTTCTGTAACTAAGGTCGCTGTGGTTACGTAAATAGCGTATTCCAAACACCTTTCAAAAAAGGGAATTAGATGTCGCAAGCGGTTATAAAATCTCGATTTTTTATCGTCGCTTAAATACCCTCGAATCAGACTATCTAAACTATCAATTATTGCTGCTGCTGCCTTGACAATTAACAATCCAATAACTACGATCGCATAAATTTTTACAATCAGATAAATATTCTTAGCAACTATTTCAGGTAGCTTAATTAACAAAGCACATTGAGCTAATGCGATCGGCCAGATGATATTAGTAACACTTTTATCCAGCAAGCTGAAAAAAGACTCTATATTGGGGTCTTTAACATTGATGCGATCGTAATTTTCTAGGGTCTTGTGAATTTTATTTAAGACGTACTTGACAAGCTTGATGGCTTGAGAAGCTACTAAGATAACTAATAAACATTTAGCCGTTATCCAACCTAAATTTATCCAAAAATCTTCGTGAATTTGGTTGGTGATGTTTAGAGTATATTCTTTGATATTTGTTTCTTCGTAGAAAATTATGTAGCTATTAGCCCCGACAATTAGCAAACAAAGTAAAACGCAAACAAAAACTAAAATAAATTGAATTTGACGGCGCAAACTATCAGCTTGGCTTTCTTCTTGACCCAGCCAAGATATTTTCATTGCTTGTTGAAAACTTTTAACTAATAAAAAATTAAACAAACAAAAAATAATAATAACAAAACCAAGCTCTCCCAAAACTATCAATATATTTTCAGCTTGTTGATACATAAGAATTTTAGATTTTTATTAAATTATTATAGTTACTGATTCCCAATCGAGCTTAAAATACCTTTAAAAAATCTTCAACTTTGCGATCGATTCCAGTAATTGCCGTGCCAACAACGACGAAATCTGCACCTAAATCGATCGCAGTTTTTGCCATCGCCGGATCGCCAATACCCCCTTCACAAACGAGGGGAATGTCCTTAATTTGCTCTACCATCGCCCTTAACAAGGAAAAACCTGGAGGAGAAAGATGGGCAGTAGCAGCAGTATAGCCGTAAAGTGTAGTTCCGATCCAATCAGCACCAGCAACCGATGCGGCGAGCGCGGCCTCAATATTATCCACATCTGCCATTACTAAAACATCTAACTTCTGATGGATTTTCTCAATTAATTCGGGAACTGTTTCCCGAGGATGGGGCCCGATCGTTGCATCGATCGCGATTATATTTGCCCCTGCTACTGCGATCGCCTCGGCAGCTTCAAAACTAGGCGTAATATAAACTTCAGATTCGGGTATATTTTGCTTCCACAAGCCTATTATGGGGATATCGGGCAGTTTCGCTCTGACAGCCTTGACGTGAGCTGGAGTATCGATTCTCACCGCGGCTGCGCCCCGTTTTACTGCAGCTTCAGCCATGGCAGCGATCGCATTCGGTTCGTGGAGAGGAGAATCAACTGGAGCTTGAACCGAAACTATCAGATTATTTTTGAAGCGATCGAGTAATAATTTCATCAATTCAAATCAGATGCAGCATATTCAAGAATACTATTGTCTACTTGAATTTGAATTAAAGAATTTCTAGAGCGTATTGAACTACAGTTGCTCCTTCACCCACTGCGGAAGTCACCCGCTTGATAGATTGCGATCGCACGTCACCAGCAGCAAAAACTCCAGGATAGCTGGTTTCGAGGAAAAAAGGAGCGCGACTGCCATAACCGTACTCAGACTTACTGATTTGACGGCCGGTTTTAATAAAGCCATTTTGATCTAATTTTATTTCTGCAGGAAGCCAATCTGTGTGGGGAACGACACCAATAAAAATATAAACAGCGTTAGTTTCGAGGGTTTGAGTTGCTCCTGTCTGATTGTTAAAGATTTCTACCGATTCTAAAATGCGATCGCCTTTGAGTTTGCCGATCTCAGTATTAGTCAATATGGTAATTTTGTCGTTACTTTTAATGCGAGCGATTAAATATTCAGACATACTTTTACTCAAATCGTCACCGCGAATTAACAGCATTACTTTTTCAGCGTATTCTGCTAAAAATATTGCCGCTTCTCCGGCGGAATTTGCACCACCAACAACAATAGCGGTAGGAGAGTGACACATCAGAGCTTCAACATCGGTCGCACTGTAATAAACTCCCGCATCCATAAAGCGATCGCAGCCTTCTGCTGGTAATTGACGGTAGGTCGCTCCGGTTGTAATTAAAATATTTTTAGCGGTAATTTTTTGGCCGTCGGCTAATTCTAAAGTTTTATAATCGGAGTTCAATTCCATGTTTACTACTTCTGCGGGAATCGAAAATACTGCACCGAATTTTTTGGCTTGAATCGTAGCCCGATTAGTTAATTCTATCCCCGATAAGGATACCGGAAACCCCATATAGTTCTCGATTTTAGCACTCCAACTTGCCTGTCCTCCTGGCGAGTCCTTCTCGAGTACGACGGTTTTTAACCCTTCAGAAGCGGCATAAACTGCGGCTGACAAACCTGCAGGCCCCGCACCAATAATCGCAATATCGAAAATTTGGCGATCGTCGAGGGATTTTTTAAGATTTAACGCTTTTCCTAGTTCTTCATTGCTGGGGTTTTTGAGGATGAGATTGTCAGAGCAAATAACTACTGGAGTTTGCTCTGTTTCTATTTCTAATTCTTTGAGGATATTTTGTACTTCTGAATTATCTTCAATATCGATCCAACGATGGGGAATGAGATTTTTAGCTAAAAAATCTCGCACTCTAAAAGTATTGCAGCAATATCTAGAACCGATGATTTCGATCCCGATCTGGGCTTCTTCTGCAATTGTTTGTCTGGCTAAAAATGCTTGAAGGATCACATCTCCTACTGTGGGAATTTCTCGGAGGATTTTTTTTAAATCTTGATTAGAAACAGCATAAATTTCACAATCTACAACGGCGATCGCGCTAGCGATCGAAGGCGTACCGCTTAAAATTGTTGTCGGATCTCCAGTAAATTCTCGAGCTGAATGGATTGTAATTGTTTTTTGTTCGTCGGTTAATTTTTGAACGATTTCAACTTGACCTTTTTTAATCGCAAAAAATTTTCTATTTGGTTTTCCTGCTTCAAAGATAGTTTCTCCTTGCTTAAAATACTTCAGCTCGGCAAATTTTTCTATGATTGCGATTTGATTATCGTTTAGCTCGGGAAAAGCGATATTTTTTTTTTCAGAAATTTCAATCATGTTTTGCTTAAATTGAATTGGTTTTTTACCTGTCATTTACTTTTGACAATTTTTTCTAACTTAGTGACTTATAATTTAGACAATTATTTTGGGAAAAATTATTTAGCTATTTTAAGTTCCGAAAACAGTTTCTTTTATTTTCTTATCTCTGACATCTATCTTTAGTTAGGAATCCCCTGCTTTCGGCAGATCTAAGCGCGCGCTAAGAGGTTACCCCTTTTTAGTATCTAGAGGCTCAATAAAAAATTAGTATTTTAGTGCCAACAAACTAACAACCAATTTAATCTAGAAAAGTTGGTTATTATCGTTCTAACATTTGATTTTTTAGTTTTAAAAAAATTTCAATCCTGACTGACGGTCTTATTGGCTTTTCGCAAGCGAAGGGGTTTAATCTTTTGCAATAACAAATCTGCCTGTATTGGCTCGATCAAATAATCGTCAATACCGATTTTGGATAAATCTTTCCAGTCGGAATCGGAAATTTCTGTTTGAGAGATAAGAACTACTTCGATCGCCCGACTAGTTCTGATTTCTTTTAAGCTTTTCAGGATTTTTTCAAACTCCGATAAGTTGCGATCTATCAAAATACTAATTGGTTGTAGAAGTTCGATTTGTCGAATCGAATTAGCTCCATTAATTAACCAAACGATTTGATAATTTGCAGCAGTAAGTAATTCGCAAATTAAAGTTGCTTCTGCTTCGTTTTCTCCTAATAAAACTATAGTTCCTTTTTCTGCAATACTAGCAGCGGGCGGATCGACTGTAGTAGAAGGTGCAGATGAGGATAACAGATCGGTGCGATCGGGCAGCCAAACGGTGAATGAAGAGCCTTTACCGGGGCAAGAGTTGACTTCTATTCTCCCGCCATGGAGTTCGATTAATTGCTTGGTTAAAGCCAATCCTAAACCCGTACCGCCATAAATGCGCCGACGGTATTCTTCGAGCTGCTGAAATTTTTCAAATAGTAGGGGCAGTTGATTTTCGCTAATGCCAATGCCAGTATCTTCAATTTCAAAAGCTACTTGTTTGCGATCGCGCCAGGTTCTTAAAGTAACTTGGCCTGATTCGGGAGTAAATTTAATGGCATTATCTAACAGATGAAAGATAATTTGTTCGATTCGTTCTCGATCTCCGCAAAAGCGATCGTGAATTTTATCGACGCGGAAATCTAATTTTAAAGTAATTTGTTTGTTGTTAGCTTTATCTTGAAAGTTTTGCAGCATTCTTTTAGATAAATACTGCAAAGAAAAGTGGGTGATGTTGAGGGCCGATTTTCCGGCTTCTACTTGAGAAAATTCGAGAATGTGGTTAACTAATTCTAAAAGTTTCTTGCCGCTATCGTGAATCGTATTGAGATATTGTTGTTGTTTGGCAATCGGCAACGAGCAATTATCTTGCGACCAGTGTAGCAAAGTTCCTGACAAACCGATGATACAAGTTAAGGGGGTACGCAATTCGTGGCTCATATTCCCTAAAAATGCACTTTTTGAGTTGTGAGCTACTTCTGCGGCAATTAATGCTTCTTGCAATTCTAAAGCCCGTTTGTTAACTTGCTGTTGGAGATTTTCTTTTTGCGCTTGTAATTGTTGGTAGAATTGGTCTTGATGAATCGCGATCGCCAGATATTCGGCAACTCGTTGTAAAAATTTAATATCTTTTTGCTTCCAATGACGAACAATATAGCATTGGTGGGCGATCGCAAAGCCCCAAAGTTTTTTTTGTACGATAATGGGGATGACTAATTTAGATTTTACGTGTAGTTGTGCCATCAGCGATCGCAAACAAGGATTTAAATTAGTCGTTCGCTCGATATCGTCAATAATTAGAGTGTGGCCGTGCAGGTATTTTTGACGAGATGGAGAATTTTTCCTAAAACAACGATCGTCGCGAAAATCGAGCACCGAAGCAATTCGGGAATTAGCTAACGCTTCATAAGTTACCTGATTGATTAATTGTTTATCTTTAGTTTCTACATCTAATTGATAGATAATTAAACGATCTAACTTGAGCAGATCTCTGACTTGCTTGACGGTCATTTTGATAATCGCAAATAGATCTAAATTGCGATCGATCTGGAGTGCGAGTCGATCTAAGATTTTTTCTTGTTCTACTTGACGAGTTAATATTTCTTGTAAAGGATCTCTCAAGCGACAATGAGGGGCAAAAGAAACAGAAGACTCGTTTCCAGGGCTGATTATCTCTAATAACTGGCCCATAAATTTATCTCTATCTTTACAATTGGTGTTTATTTGTGGAATTAACTTTTGACGGTAATTTTCAATATTAGAATAACTGAGCAATTGCTTGGGAATATGGTGCAGAAACTCGGCAATCGTTTGGGGCGAAAAACTAATTGTTACTTGATATTGAGCGTCTTCTCGGATTGGCTTTCCTGATAGTAAAGCACTGAATTGGCGAGAAATTAGGACTCTAAAGCGACCCTGATGCCAATTCGCTTCTAAATTATCTTTACGAGCCAGATTTTCCCCCAAAACTAAACTATCTTCGCTAATCAACTCCGCTTCGGCACCAAAAAATTCCCTCATTTGCTGCCACAAGCCAATTAGCTGATTAAATTTTTTACTGGGCAAAGTCCGATTAAATACGGGTGTCTGGAAAGTAAACATTTTTTTCCTGCCAAAAAGCAGTTAGACTTTGTTATTAATAGGATCTCTTGATATTGTCTCCTAAATTTTTGCTCTAATCATTTCTAAAGGTAAGGAAATTAATAATTATATGCATAGGATTGCTGCTACCCCTGGAGGGTGGAATCCCGACATATCTGGAATAATTTCGATCGAACAAAATCCTGGATCGATATGTTTGCTCACACCAGCAGATACGGAAGTTCAAACTTTAGCTGCAAGTATATCTAGTTTACCTGCTAATTTTCCGACAATTAGAGTAGTAAATCTGCTGCAACTCCAACAACAGCTAAGCATTGATAACTATACTGAAAAAGTTTTATCTTTAGCAAAAGTTATTATTCTTCGTTTGCTTGGAGGTCGATCTTATTGGTCTTATGGTTTAGAAGTAGTTAAGGCAATTGTAGAAGTAAATAATATAGCTTTATTTGTCTTACCAGGAGACGATCGCCCCGATCCCTATTTGTTTAGCCACTGTAACGTATCTTTATCGGCTGTTAATAGTTTGTGGCAATATTTCATTGAAGGGGGAGTTGATAACTTAGCAAATGGCCTTAAATTTGTTGCCGATCTCAAGTTTAAAACAGCTTACAATCCTCCCCCACCCCAAAGAATTCCTAAAATCGGAATTTACCAGCCAAACAACTTAAAAATTAAGAAAAATAAAATTAATAAATCTCTAAATTTTCAGGTTGGTTTGCTTTTTTATCGCGCTCATTATTTGGCGGGGAATTTAAGGGCGATCGATGCTTTGTGTCAAGCTCTTGAAGATAGAAATTTAAAAACGATCCCGATCTTCATCTCTTCTTTACGAGATAAAGAAGTCCAAAACAAATTATCATCTTTTCTTAGTGTTTCTTTCTCGCAAGAAAACACTGAAGTGGCTACTCAACTGCTTCAAAATAAAGAAAATACACAAATCGAAATACTAATCGATACCACTAGTTTTTCTGTAGCAAAAATTAGCAATTTTGAAACAGTTTCTTTATGGCAAAAATTGAACGTTCCCATCCTGCAAGCCATCTCGAGCAGTAGTAGTCTAGAATACTGGGAGTCGAGTTATGCGGGTTTGACACCTCGAGATGTAGCGATGAATGTTGCTTTACCGGAGGTGGATGGCAGAATTATTACCCGGGCGATTTCTTTTAAATCCGTAGCAAATTGGAACGAAGCTTTAGAAACCGATATAGTTGTTTATCAACCAAAGAGCGATCGCATCAGTTTTGTCAGTGATTTAGCGGCTAATTGGGTAAAATTACGGCAAACTCCCCCGCAACACCGGAAAATCGCTTTGATTTTAGCTAACTATCCCAATAAAGATGGTAGAATCGCCAACGGCGTTGGTTTGGATACTCCTGCAAGTTGTCTGGAAATACTCCGTGCTTTGCAGCAAAATGGTTATTTAACAGACGGTATTCCAGCCAATAGCGATGAATTAATAAAGCTTTTAACTGCTGGGATAACAAACGATTTAGAAGTCAGAGAGCAGAGATCGATACGTCAATACTTATCCAAAAAAGATTATCAAACCTATTTCGCTACCTTGCCAGAAAAAATTCAACAACAGATTTGCGATCGCTGGGGAAATGTACCAACAGAGCAAATAGCAATACCGGGAATACAATTAGGAAATATTTTTATTGGCATACAACCATCCCGAGGTTACGATCGCGATCCGAGTTTAAATTATCACGCTCCAGATTTAGAACCAACTCACGATTATTTAGCTTATTATTATTGGTTGCGGCAAGTTTTCAAAGTGAGTGCGATCGTTCATCTTGGCAAACACGGTAACTTAGAATGGTTGCCAGGAAAAAGTCTTGCCCTCTCTGCTGAATGCTATCCTGAAATCGCTTTAGGCTCGATCCCTAACTTATATCCGTTTATTGTCAACGATCCCGGTGAAGGCTCTCAAGCAAAGCGTCGCAGCAGTGCCGCAATCATCGACCATTTAACTCCACCAATGACTCGGGCAGAAATTTACGGAGATCTGGCAAAATTAGAAACCTTAATCGATGAATATTACGAAGCACAGACACTAGATCCCTCCAGATTAAAACCGATTGGCGATCGCATTACTAAACTGATCGAACAAACCAATCTCGATTTAGATCTGGGCATAAAATCAGAATTAGATAACAATTCCTTGGCTCAATTTCTAACAATTGCCGACGGTTATTTATGCGAACTGAAAGAGGCACAAATTAGGGACGGATTGCATATCTTCGGTCAATGTCCGCAAAACAAACAATTTAGAGATTTAATTATCTCAATTGCTCGCTTTCCCAGTTTAGATCGCCTTGGCTTAACCAAAGCAATAGCTAAAGACTTTAATTTAGATTTCAATCCCTTAACCGCCGATCCCACTACCGTTATCACCCCAAATCTCGAGTCAACTAGATTTAAAAATTGTCGCAATTTCGGCGATGCGATCGCCACAATCGAACAAATAGCCGCCGAAACGATCGACGATCTACTCCAAAATCGACCGATACAAATCCCCGGAACAGAAACAGCAAAAGAACTAAAATACATTCAAAATCAACTAATTCCTGCCCTGCAAAACACAGAACGAGAAATAACCAATCTGCTCAAAGGATTGAATGGGGAATACGTACCGAGCGGCCCCTCTGGCGCGCCAACTAGAGGCCGCGCTGATGTCTTGCCAACCGGACGCAATTTTTATTCGGTGGATATTCGAGCTATTCCCACAGAAACAGCTTGGGACATCGGTAGAAAAGCCGCAGAAGTAGTAATTGAAAGATATACCCAAGAAAACGGCGAATATCCCCAAACATTAGCAATTTCGGTCTGGGGAACTTCAACGATGCGGACAGGTGGAGACGATATCGCTCAGGTACTAGCTTTACTGGGAGTGCAACCGGTTTGGGATGGTTTATCGCGGCGAGTTGTAGACTTTGAAATACTTCCAGTTTCAGTGTTGGGAAGGCCTCGCGTTGACGTGACTTTAAGAATTTCGGGCTTTTTTAGAGACTCTTTCCCTAATTTAATCGACTTAGTTTACAACGCGATCGCATCGGTGTCCGATCTCGACGAACCAGAAGCAATAAACCCTTTAGCCGCTCGAGTAAAATGCGATCGCGAGTTTTGGCAAAAACAAGGTTTAGACTCCGAAAAAGCAAAGATCAGAGCCACCCACCGCATTTTTGGCTCGAAACCAGGAGCTTACGGTGCGGGTTTGCAAGGTTTAATCGAGGCTCAAAACTGGAGTGACGATCGAGATTTAGCTAGAGCTTACATCAATTGGAGCAGTTATGCCTATACTGCTGATGGAAAAGGAGATGCTGCACCGGAAGCATTTACAAAAAGATTGCAGGAATTACAAATAGTTTTGCACAACCAAGACAATCGCGAACACGATTTGCTCGACTCTGACGATTATTATCAATTTCAGGGAGGTTTAACTGCTGCAGTACGCGCTTTAACTGGTAAAAACCCGACAACCTATTTTGGCGATAATTCTATTCCTGCTAACCCGAGAGTCAGACAATTAAAAGAGGAAATTGCCCGAGTGTATCGATCGCGGGTAGTAAATCCAAAATGGATCGATGGTGTGATGCGTCACGGTTATAAAGGTGCTTTTGAAATGGCTGCAACTCTAGACTATCTCTTTGCTTACGATGCTACCGCTAGATGCGTTGAAGATTTTATGTATCGAGGAGTTGCGGATGCTTATATATTTGACAATCGAGTGCAGGATTTTATTAAAGAGAAGAATCCTTGGGTATTGCGAGATATGGCTGAAAGATTGTTAGAAGCTTCTCAAAGAGGTTTGTGGCAATCCGTAAGTGCAGAAATTGTCGACGATCTTAAGGCTATTGTTAACGATACCGAAGGTGTTATTGAAGAGTTGGATCGCTCTAATTTTTAATTAAATTATTTAATTTTTATTTAAGCAAATTAAAATTATTCAAATATTTTTTGCGGGCTTCACTTACAAGTTTTATACAGTTAAAAACAATTAAATTCTTTTTTTTCATTGTATTTACCGAGCGATCCCGCAGGGATCCGCTAGCTTCGCTGCACTTCGTGTACGCGGTGCGCAGTTTTAAACTTTAAACTCGGTAAAATAATCTATTTTATGAATTATTTTTTAAGTGAATCGATCTAGAAAATTAGGATGATTTACCGATGATTTTTATGAATATTTAAAAATA